>Ga0302268_1000582_pt1 | contig 22716 bp, 17 predicted proteins | sample III_Bog_E2_1_FD_194554 | JGI IMG/M metagenome (GOLD analysis project Ga0302268, IMG submission 194554) | Peat permafrost microbial communities from Stordalen Mire near Abisko, Sweden - III_Bog_E2_1 | ecosystem: Environmental > Terrestrial > Soil > Wetlands > Peat | place: Sweden: Abisko... | reverse complement strand
TTGATGATGGTTATATAATGCTTTTGACTTTCGAAAAGGATAAAAAGGAAAGTAACATTGCTTAACATATCTCCATGCTCACCAAAAATTAAAGAGTATGATCAGAGACCTCTACTCTACTAATAACATTACTTTCTGAAAGATAAAAATAAAAAACTAGAAGATTTAGTTACCCAATAAATACTATTTTTTCAATGCTGTTCAAAGCCTATGAGTGCAAAAAGATAAACGATGAAGAAAGTTTATCCTCATGATATCTCACATCTTTTTTCATGTTTATTTTCAGCAAATAAATTACAACTTAATTGCAAGTCTTTACAATAATGAGCAACTTAGCAATAGAAGGACAGGGAATAAAGATGAATGAATAAGTAAAAATGAATAATTAATGATATTTTCTTTTGTTTATATTAATGCCCAACAGGGCTAGCCGCACAGAGGGTTGGTGCAAGCCTATGGCGACTGCAGCACTATCAAGTCCAGAGGACAAGACAGTGCCACCCGTAAAAAATTTGTGTGAACGGTCAGGCCCCCAGCGGGAGCCGTAACTGCATTCACGCAGTTAAGAACAGATACTACACTTGATCTTAGCCAAAAGGCCGAGAAGGTATGTTCGTCTTCCTTTGGCCGACGTATTAGTAGTTTTTTGTCACCCTCACCCTTATGGTCTTTTTATTTTTATAAGAGATTGATATTAATATTCATAAACGCGGCGGACTCATTCCCAAGAATATTCCATCTTAAAAGTAAAATGGAGTTTGCCCTTCAATAAAGTCAATTGAGAACAACATACATATGGTGCGACGAGCGTTTAATCAATAAGTTGACACCTTATTGATATACATATCAAATAATCGCTGTGCCTTAGATGCTATCAAGGCTGCATTAAACCACTAAACTATGATAGTATTTATTTTGAAGAACATTTATCTGAAGCTATTATTCAGAAAATGTACAGTAAAGAAGACGGATATATATATGGTGTATGCTAAACTCATGTTAGAATTGATTGATCAAGGGAAGATTTATATTCTACTGTTTAAATAAGAATGCCCTAAAGGACCACTATCAGTCAGAAAAGAGCCTGATTTCTGTCTTTTGCAAATTCTTAGCATTGATTATTATTGTAAATCTTCACAAATTGTAAATACATCAATAATTGATAAACGCATATAAATTGATCTCTTAAAGGGCTTGACAATATCTATAAAATTAATTCGATATGAATTTTAATATATAGTTCATGTACAAATGAAAGAAAAGCAAAATGACTCGAAAATTAGTTTTATTTAATGAATGCAATACTCTTATATGAATCTATTGGTATAGTAAATATCGAAGAAGCTGACATTTTCCAAATTAAATGTCTTACAAAGTTTGTTTGATTGTAATGTTTATGAATTACGAGGTGGATAGATGACATTAGGCTTTGGTCTGTTAAATTTGAAAGGGTTACCTTCCATGATTTTAGTTTAAGATTTAATAATCTAACAAATCAAGTCATGATAATTTCAATGCATGGCCCATTATTAAATAAAAGCGAGTTCCAATCCCAAATTTAGCTATAGACTTCTAGAATAAATTGACAATTTGCGCTGTTAATTCAAAAATATGCTTAATTCAAATTCATAATCGATTAGTTCAATAATGGACAGATCCCCATCGCCAGTCCCTCGCTATACCACCAAGTCTCTCCTACTACCACCCCCCAACCAACATGATCTCAAACAGTTCGAAGTCATATGCAGAATACGCCCTCTTCAATCAAGCGAAACACCCTCTGGTACTCTATTAGGTTATATACAGACATCACCATCAGCCCAGACTCCAAGACAATTATCATCCAATCTCTAGCTAAAAACTGCTCTAAAGAGTTCAATTTTCATAAGATTTACAAAGAAGATACAAGTCAACCTAATTTTACTCGTTAGATGTCCGAAGAGATTTTTTATAATTGCCGACTCAACGGTATAACTCTCATAATAAAGGTAAGGGCAGTCTCGTTCTCAGCTACGGAGTTACTAACTCTGGAAAGACATACACCATCTTAGGAACTTAATAAGAACCTGGATTACTCCCAGTCTTAGTGTAGAAGATAGAGAATGAATTTCCAGAAGAACAAATCAATATAACCGCCATTTAGGCTTATAATGATGAATTTTATTCACTGAAGGACAAACAAAGGCTTTTTCCAAAATAGGCTTGGGGCACTTACTAGTTTGAGGACTACTAGCCTGAAAAGATAACCAAAATTTCAACCAAGGCCATGATGAAGCAATATATGGTAAATAGAAATCAGACTGACACTAATTCAAATAAAAAGAGTTCACGTTCACATGCTATATTTAAAATAGAGTGTGATTAACTTTCAATAGCTATTGTCGACCTGGCTGGAAGTTAGAGAATAAGCAAAGCCAATTCTAACATTCAAGAGACAACCTCAATTAACAGTAGTCTACTAGTTCTCGGGAAGTGCATCCACGCCTTTAGAGACAACGCAATGATCCCTTTTCGTTAATGCAAGTTAACAAGGGCTCTAACTGAATACTTCACTCCCCGCTTTAAAATTTACATGATTGCCCATATTAATCGATCTGGATAGATGTTTCACGAAAATCTGAAGGTACTAGAATATGCTGCTGTCAGTTCAATGGTCAAACCGATGAATCCTCTAACCAATAGGTCCATTCTGAAAAGTGTATGCAAAAAAAAGAGTCTAGCTAAGAGTGCAATAAAATCCAAAATCGCAACTGATTCAGATGATGAAAAGTTTGAAGTTAAAAGCTGCAAAAGCTGCGTCCCAAATAAAAAAAAGAACTTAAAGAAATAGTAGATATAAATTTCTCCTGAAGTGAAGTAGCTCTAGTAGGTAATGTAAAAATAAGACAAAAAAAGAAGGAGAACATTGATGGAAAAATATGTGAATCAAATGATTGGGAGGATGAAATAATTTGACTATTACCTTGATCATTAATTTGAGAGAGAGGATGCATCTGATAGAAAATTCATTAGTGAATTACAATCATGCGTTTATGAAAGTCCATCCACCATGGCTAATGTTGGATATGAAATCAAGAAGGCAGAAGCTAGAATTTAATTGAGAAAAGAGATTTTAATGGAATTGGAATAAGAGAAAAAAGAGTTAATGCATGATGCATAGACGAACATGGGTCCCTCAATGAAGAAATGCCTTGAAGAATCAATCAGAAAGGATATTTAAAGATAGATGCAAATGAATCTTGCTCATTAACATGAGGAAAATTAGAAAAAAGACCAAATTGAGAAACTACAAATAAAGATATCGTAGGAAGATGAATAAAATTAAACTAGCAACAATGCTAAACCTGAGGATCAAGTTTAGTTTGAAGAAGACAGTCTTACAACTCCGAAAAAGATAGAATTTCCTAATGAACAAAGTCAATCATTCCTCAAAAGAGCAATGAATAATCCTAATATTATCATAGAATCGGGATTTAAAGCTATTAAAAGCGCCGGAGAGGCTTTCAATACAATGATTGAGTCTTTCAGCAAAATAGTGCACTAAAATAAAGGAAGTGATAGAGATATGAGACGAGTTGTACAGATAATGCAAAAGTTAACCCTTTGCAAACAGGAATCACTTAACTTTAATTTTATAAAGCCACTCTAATCAACAAAAAAATAAGAGAAACAATAAGAAGGAGTCAAACCAGAGCCCCTCAAAGAATTTAACTAGAGAGGAGACGGGAGCGGAAACATAAAAGAGCAAGATTTCTTCGGAAGCAGAGAAAATTCAATATCTCAAATGCTCAAACAATTAGATTAAAAATCCGAAACCAACGACGAAGACAGCATGCCGCAATCTTTAGCTTTAAGCACAATAATTGAATCAATCCCTGAAAGGAGAGAAAGTGAATAATACTACAATAATAATTCGCCTTTCTTTAATATTCCTGACCATCAAGAAGTAAAATAGGAAAACAAGGAACTGATAAACAAAGTATCAGAAAAAGAAAATAATTAATAATTTGATCATAGTGAGGTCAAGAAGGATTTTTAGGAGATAACCTTTAAAAATGGTGAATCAAAAGAAGAACAATCTCAGCAAAGTATCCTAAGCAGTATAAGAAACAGCGACAGTAATCATTACGAACCTTTGAAAAAATCAAAAAATACAACGAAATCTCGATACAACCGAAAGCCCCTGAAACAAACAACGCAAATGGAATTTGTGGTCAATAGTAAAAAATAAATAAGCCCTCTGAAAACTAGATCTGGACGGACGGTAACCCAACCCAGCAGGTGGTGATTTTGATTATGATTACCTTAACTTAAAACAAATATATAATAGATTAATTTGGAGGATATAGATGAGCATCTTTTTCAACATAGGAAGAAATCCATCTCCTGATTTTGTAGAGATCAGCTGCGAGTTTATCACTATCACCAACCTCAAGAATCTCATCAGCCGTAAGATAGGGGTGGGGGAATCAGACATGAAAGTCAAGAATGTGATAACTAATGTCGAGTATGCTCCAAACGAGTACATCAAACGAGGTTCCAGTGTTTCCATCGACATCACTGTCAAGAATTAAGTCGATGAACCCCTTCGTTTTCATTAAATTATTAGCAACGAGAGATTACAATCCATGCTTACAGATTGTCGCTTTTACGTAGTAAAGAGCTCCAACGAGGACAACATCCAAAAGGCGAGGGATTGTTCCGTGTGGGCCACCACCTTCCCCAACCAAGTAGCCCGTTCGGCATTCAGGACAAATTCAAGACTGCTTTTCAATGCTTTAAGAATGTATTCATACTGTTCGGGACAAACCGTTCGTATGAAATGAAAGGATTGGCCAGAATGGAGAGTGAACCCGATAAAATTCCAGATAAGTCTATTTGGAGTGGAGTCAGTAATATACGACTCGGCGGCAACTTTAAGCTTAGATGGATCAGGAAGAAACCTCTCAGTCTGGCCACCATCGAAAAGAAATTAGGAGTCGAGGCCAAGGATGAAATGCTGAAGGCCACAGATGGCTACGAGCCCGATTCGGAGATAGCAAAAAAAGTAGCCCTACTATTTGAGCTGCCTTCAGAGCCCTATTATAAAATGGAAGATCTAGTCTAGCCAAAGAAATCAATCAAGATGGACAAATTGCTAGGCATGAACATCATTAGCAAACCAAATGCGATGCTGAGTGCCCAGCTTGCTGCCATGATGCTTAAAAATCTGTCAGAAAGCTCAAGTATAGTTTTATCATTAGAATAGAAATCGATCAGTTAGGTGTGGTCGAGGAACCTGAACCAGAAAAACCAGAAGAAGAGTTTCCCCGCAGATAAAAACTCTCAGCCAAGAAATCAAAAAAGAGCAGTAAACGCCGGCATAAGCATCACAGCAGCAAAAAACGTCGAAGAAATCACTCTTCAGATTCGTCCTCTTCATCGCCCTCTTACGAGCGTTCACGTTCCCGTTCCTACTCTTCTTCCTCATCCTCTTCGTCATCGCCTCCTCCGAAGTATAAAGCTAAGTAAGTCGACCGTGCGACACAGAAAACCCTTTGAATTACCTTGTATATCGAAACCGAGGCACAGGTTGCCCATTATAAGCCTTATCATGAGGATCCATTTGGATCTATAATAAATCCACGTATGTAAAAGCAAGAGTCAGCCGTAACCAAATGGAAACCGGCCATACGTATTACCATCCTTCTCCTCATCTGTTCCGTTGCCACACTGGTACGTGTGTTCAGCGTTATTCGTTATGAGTCCATCATCCATTAATTCGATCCATGGTTCAACTTCAGGGCCACCAAGTTTTTAGTGAACCACGACTTTAGAGAATTCTGGAATTTCTTTGATTCGGAGAGCTGGTATCCCCTTGGCAGAAATGTTGGAGCAACCGTATATCCTGGCCTCATGGTAAATATCTTTTGACACAGTCAACGAGCGGCTTTATCTACATCGTATTGCACAAATTAGCAATCCCCATTGACATTCGCAACATCTGCGTGTTTATAGCCCCCATCTTCGCTTCCTTCACCGCAATCGCAGCCTACCTGCTCACTACTTAAGTAACAAAAAAGCACGGGGCTGGATTATTAGCAGCTTTGTTCATAGGGTTGGCACCAAGTTATATGTCAAGATCAGTTGCTGGTTCCTACGATAACTAAGGTGTTTCAATTTTTGCCTTAGTGTTCTCCTTCTATGTATTTCTGAAAGCTTGCAACACTGGTTCCATTCTGTGGTCAGTTGGTTCATCACTTGCCTATTTTTACATGGTGGCATCTTGGGGTGGATATTCTTTCATCATCAACATTATCCCAATCTTCGTATTATTTAACCTTATCACTCATAAAGCTTAAGAAGAAGAGGCTTTCAACAAAATTATAACTGCCTACAACATCTTCTATATCCTAGGCACTCTTCTTGCCATGCAGATTCCTTTCGTCCAATTTTTGGCCTTGACTTCATCCTAACACATGGCTTCACATGGAGTTTTTATCATTGTTCAATTCTATCAGTTTATTCAGTTTGCCAAAAAATATATAGGTGAGGAAACATTGAGTAAGCTGATGAGATACGCATTGATAGGATTATCCATCTCTTTGGGAGCTGGATTTATCCTCCTCTTATTGTTAGGACAAACTAAGTGGTCAGGTCGTTCGATGACATTGCTAGACCCCACCTATGCAAAAAAATATATCCCAATCGTGGCATCAGTGTCAGAACATCAGGCAACAACTTGGGGTTCCTACTTTTTCGATATTCACTTCGCAATCTTTTTCGCTCCAGTTGGTCTCTATTATATCTACAATAACAGACAGAACAACATCGTGTTTATCGGAATATATGCAGTCCTATCCGTCTATTTCGCCTCGGTAATGATTCGATTACTGTTGGTCTTTGCTCCTGCTGCTTGTATTTGCGCTGCTATAGGCATAAGCTGGCTCTATTAAAAGTGTATAGAGTCGTTCAAATCGTAGATTGGTACGCTAAAACAGTTATTACTCCAAGATAAACCTCAAGACAAACCTAAAGACAAAAAATCCAAATAACAAAAAAACAGAATTCCTTGGTACATTGCCTTTGCAGTCATTCTTTTGTTATCTTATTTCTTGAGTACTTTTGTCTATCACGGAGTGATGTCTGGTGCTGAGGCCTACTCTTCTCCATCAGTGGTTATGTCTTCAGTACACAATGGACAAAAATACATCATTGATGACTATCGTGAAGCGTATTATTGGTTGCGCATGAACACAAAATCGGATGCTATTATTATGAGTTGGTGGGACTATGGATATCAAATTACGGGTTTCTCTAATCGTACAACTTTGGTCGATAACAATACTTGGAACAATACTCACATTGCTACAGTGGGTCTTGCAATGAGTTCTCCGGAAAATGAAGCATTTTAAGTTTGTGATAAGCTTGATGTAGACTATGTGCTAGTCATATATGGAGGAATAAGTCGCTACTCTGGGGATGATATAAACAAATTTTTATGGATGGTACGAATAGGTGGAGGTGTCTATCCACACATCAAAGAAGAAGATTACGTCTCGCAATACGGCTATAGAGTTGATAGTGCCGTGCTACCCTCAATGAAGAACTCACTGATGTACCGATTGAGCTATTACCGCACATGGTAGGTGGAAACGGCTTACGGTAAACCAAAAGGTTACGATAACGTGCGTAATGTGAATCCAGGCTTTAAGAATTTCAAATTACAATACTTCACTGAAGCCTTCACTAGTGAGAGATGGATTGTGAGAATATATAAACGAAACCAGCGAGCGAATCGCGAGTCTATTGAATTAATTAAGTAGGGTGATTACAAGCGATACCTTGATCAGGAGGCTCTACCTCAGTAACTCCTCTCTCAATATGACTACAGCTCTAAAGTACGTCGTTGATTCATCTATAACCCTCAATAACAATTATTGCTATATTTGTGAAAGTAGTAATATAAATATTAAAGTTGTATACTCTGTATTTATGGAGATGAAATATCCCAGTTTTCCTAATCTTAGCCATAGTTCCTATAAAGATAAAAAAAATAAATTAATCACTCTTCCCTATCTGAAAACATATCTTCTGATACTTACTCAATTCTCCACAGCATATTCCGGATGTGGTTATTCAACATCGTTTCAAATTTAAAACGCAGGCTTTCATCTATTTGATACTTATCCACCAATCTTTTAGATACTTCATAGGCTGATTCTCCTTCAAATACCATTAATTTTTAGCTCACTCCTTAACCAATATTTACATCCACTGAAAGAAGGGGTTTTTTTATTATTAACTATTCGATGATATCTGTGACTTGTATGGAACTTTGACTCTCGTTACTGTTTAAATTTTTTAAGGATTCCTTGGATTCAGAAAATTCGCTGTTGCAAATAGTGTCTTCGCTTTTATGTTTTTCCAAAGCTTATTCGCTATAAGTAGCTTCCTCATTCTTTGCTGCAGTTTTATAATCTGCAGATTTTAATCTAATTGCCCTTTTAAACCCGTCGTTGGGGACACTATCTTTGGGCCCTTTTTATTTGGTGAATAATCCTCTCTTGCCAAGTGTCAACACTACTTTCTTCTTCTCTTCATTTTAATTTTCCTAATCAATGATTTTGATATTGCTGGTGCGGTGCAATTGCTGGCTATTATCTTTTTAAGATCCTCCATACAGAATGCGATTTACTCTCAAAGTCAAGTAGTCCTCATAAATTTGAAGTTTCGCTTGTTCGGTTGTCACTATTTTCAAATTGCGGTTGATTGTTATCCTTTTAGTACTTGTAATCTTTTGCTTAGGATAGAGTAGATTGGTATTATAGTGGTTGATGTAGGTTAAAAATTCAAAAAGATTGTTGCTCGGTATTCCACTGTAAGTTTACCCTTCTAATTATTGCCATATTTTAAGCAAAAATTTTTCATCATCTAATTTCCTCAAATAATGAAGTTTTCTTAACACTTGAAAGGTCTCCTCAACGCTCAAAAAGCATTAAGTCTCGCGTAGGTGTTCGTGAGACTGATGATTCAGATGGCTAATTACTTAGTCATACTCTATCTTGAATTCTTCCTTTCCTTATGATTAGTATTAACTGAAATTCTTGTTAAATTCTTTCGAAATGGGTTCTTTATTCTTTCTTTATTATTGCGCATTTTTTTAGTATTTTTATGCCTTCCATTTCTCAATTTCGCTTTGGCGGTCTGCAATATTTTTGCGATCGATACTGTTGCTTTTTGAAGGATATGCTCTTTCCAAACTATTACTTTTCGTTTATAGTGAACGATTCAATTTCTACTGAGCATCATTTTTTCTCTTTTCATTGCGATTACTATTTTGTGGTGTTTTTTTTGAATTCTTGAGTGACTCAATTATGTTGGTTGGTGAGGAGGAAAAATAGTTTTGGACACGCGGATGTTTACTCTGATTGGTGTGGGATACTTTTCTGGCAATTTGATACATCTGTTCAAAACTGAGTCCCTTTTGAAGAGTTGATTTATCAGAATCAGTATCTGGTTTCTGCTTCTTATGATGACGACCGATTAATTTGTCTACTTAGATGGTTATGCGTTTTCGCATCAGTTAAATTATAAATTTAGATTGATATCTAAGTAACCCTAATATTTAACAATTTTAATTTTATAATCATCGAAGACAGGCGATGTAAGATTCAAACAAATTAACCAATTACGTCATTGAATAATTCAACCAAGGATTTATTTAAATTCATATATGTTTATGATCACATGAGCAAAGGACTCACTTAATGGATTATTTTAAATGAACTGACAAAATGTCGCATTCCAATTAATTGGAAATAACAATGTTTATTAACTACAATATTATTCCATGCATCAATTTGTCTCATCTTATTTACTGCTTGACCATTTATCTTTCAACCTTTATTTTTAGAAAATACATGATTAGATATCATCTTTGATTCTATCGGATTGTATTTCTTCTTCTATCCATATGCACCGCCCTCAACTCTTCTTATTCATAAGTTTCTTTTATCAATGAAATCATCTGCCAAGCGATATATCTATTTATTTATTTTTAGCCAATCACAATTCTAATTTTAAAATAATTGATAAATGAATCTTTAAAAACTATAATGACTCTAACTCTTTATATTAAAATGGCTAGAACAAAACAAACTGCAAGAAAGTCCACTGCCCAGAAGGTCCCTAGAAAGCAATTAGTTGCTCAAAAAATTGCCAGAAAGAGCGCCCCAGTTACCACCGGTGTCAAGAAGCCCCACCGATTCAAACCAGGAACAGTTGCCCTCAGGGAAATCAGAAAATACCAGAAATCAACTGATCTGTTGATCAGAAAGCTTCCCTTCCAAAGACTTGTTCGGGAGATAGCTCACGAGTTCAAGCAAGAGCTCAGGTTCCAAAGTTCAGCTGTGCTTGCTCTCCAAGAATCTGCTGAGGCCTACCTCGTCTCTCTATTTGAAGACACTAACTTGTGTGCCATTCATGCTAAGAGAGTAACAATCATGACCAGAGATCTCCAACTTGCCAAGAGAATTAGAGGAGATAGATTCTGATTTTATGAAAATTTTTGTTTCCAATTCATTGAGAATAAATCTAAAAAGTCTTTTCCTCTAAAGAATTATCTTGATTAATAAGAAGAATTCATTTTGTCAAAGAGTAAATTGAAAATATCAAGGCTCAAGAGTATTGTGTCTTACCAATAATAGATACTGCCTGTGTAACTTGTTCATAGACTTCTTTCCATTCCATCGCTTTATTTCGAATACTTTCGTACTCCCATACCACTTTTTTAACCCAATGCCAAGCATCTTTCACATTGCCTTCAACTCCATCGACCTTCTTCATCATATTGATTAGAGATTATCCAATTTTCTTGATCTTTTTATGTTCTACTTCCAGTTAATCATACTTTTATTTCCAGTTGATTTCTTCATCCTCTCTTTCCATTCTGTTTTTATTTTGTATTTTATGGAGTTCAAGTTCAAGATGATGTTTTTCAGACGCCAGCTATTGGAATTTTAACTACAATGTTTCAAGATGTTGAAGGACGCTGCATTGCTATTGAATAGTTCTAGACTATAGATACTTAACTTTTTATCTTTATTCCTTCAATTCCTGCTTTAGAAGTTAAATTTCAGTCTGCTGATCTGACCCAGTATAGATTTATTGATTCTTTGATTGATGTTGGTTTCTATTCATCACAACATCGTTATGAGAATAAGCAAATTTTTTATCCCTTCGGGGTGAATGGTTGGCCCTCGGAGAAAGATTTTCTTTATCGTAAGATTAAGCTTTTTATTGCTTCTTGTCTGTGTATGTTGCATAGCTTTGACTAAACTGCATATTCGTTAATTATTATAATTGATTAATAATTTAATTTTCACCCATCACATCAAAAGTAGCCTCCATGCATTTCAGTTAAATGCTGATAGCACTATTGTGGTGTATCATAAGGGATCATATCCTCGGGAGGGCATTTAAAGCACATGCATTTGCTACATCTAGTACACTGGACCTTGTTACAACCTGATATCTTTTCGACTAACACTTTACACTTAGGATTTGCGCATCTTCTGACTCCGAAATGTTGTATGTAATCCTTCAATAGTATATCCTCACTCATTTTAGCCTCTTTACAGTTACGAGCCGGATGATAAGCGCCCTAAATAATCATGAATATACCTAACATTTTGCACAGTAGACCTATCGGCACACATCGCATCTAATGTGCTAATTATTCAAGCCATTCATATTGATCGTCTTTATTCTGTTTATTTGTTAGCAGCCAGCCGTGAAACAGTAAATGAACTATTGATTATTTTTGAGATATTCGTTAGCGGCTAAATTTCTAATTTTTGACCAGTCCGAATATTAGAGAATGTTCTATAGATCAACAATACTAATTAGTTGTCTGCAATTTACATCAGGACATTTGAAAGGAAAAAGACTGCTGTCTCCCAAAGAAAATCTGAAAAACGATTGCAAACAGTCTCTGCAAAATTTATGATCACATTGTAATCGATAAGGGTCTTCAAATGTCTCCGAGCAAATTGCGCAATCATTAATGCCAACTTCTTTAATTCCTCCACTATTTTGATATCTTCCATAAATCTTATTGATGGCTCTTTGTATACTGACAGCATTTCCCTCCATCAATATTGCATTACTGTCCTCCTATAACTCTGCCAGTATTAAATCGAAGTTATGTTATAAATCTTTAATCATTTAAGGATGATTTTTGAACATTTTATAATGTTTTGCTGCGAGAGGAACTCGGTAGAAAAAGTGGTTGGCTAACCTTTCCTAAATTTAACTTTTAATTTTATGAATATGGTCTTTGCCCACGAGAACTCTTAAAGTTTTAGTTGTCAGACTGGCGTTCAATTTGCAATGGTAAAGCTATTATAAGTCCAATAGATTGGCAATACCTACTTAATTCAAGATGATGCCTTTCGCTTAAAAGGGAATTTAGATAGTCACTCCACTGAGCTTTTACTTAAATTTATTTGATATTATTTATAAAATATTCTTAATATTGCTGCGAAGAACAAGATAAGAATTACTCTCAATCTACCGTATTTCACTAAAAGCTTTTGGCTTGTTGGTTTCAATTAAAGTTTCTTCCAAAAGATCCATATATATGCTCAATGAGCCTTCAGGCATTAGTACCATCTGTTCGAACCATGTCTCAACATGCAGTCGACCTTATCCAAAAGTTCCAATACTGCCATTCCAAGTCACTAAAATTTCATTCATGGCTCTAATATCTTAGATTTTGACTCTGCATGTTCTCAATCCATTGTCTTTCTTTTGAATCGGGCCAAAGTTACCTTCATAAAATTAAGCATAAGGCCCCTGAGCGCTCTTCATGAGATACTTTATCTGTTAGTGATCTCCAGCTGTCTCTTTAAGAGGAGTTTTTAATATTTACACAAGTTTTATTGCTCCATAACTCTTTAATGCATCCAAAAGATAAATTTAATCAGTGAACGAATTTAAGTTATCAATATTAATAATATTCGGGAGAGAAGACAGAGTAACTTTAACTTTGGCTCCATCCAACTCTGGATTCAACGTAAGTGCTTCGATAGCGTTGTCTGCGCCCTATTTAGTTTAAAAATGGACCTGTGCTTTCCCATGAGATTTCCATATAAACCATTTAAATTCGAGATAGCTTTTAAAATCTTTATTATTGATCTCATTCTCTGAATTCTTATTGTTCCTTTTCCTCAAATACTTTTAAACTTCCTCAGTTATTTCTTACATTATAAAAAAGTTTTCCTTCATTAGATATGATTAATAGTACTATTTAAATTTCATGCAATCCATTTGACTGTAAAATTATATCAGAGCAGAACTAGTCAACTCAAATATCTCGGCATCGATAATTTGTATGCTTTTGAGTACAAAATGGTCTAAAAGCACCACTTATATATATTCTTTCGGACAATCTTTGGGTAAATTGGTTAGGTAGCATCTATTAAAATATTCCTTTTAAAGTATTTAAATTGCTGTTCCTCCAACTCCTAGAACCAAACTTACATTCCCCAAGTAATGTAGTCTCTTTGTCATGGCTAGGCACTTCTCTTTGGTTTTTTTATATAAAAGTTCGAAGTTAGACTTAACTATCTTTGGATTATTAGTATTTGCTATGTGATCTTAATTTTAATTTTTGAAGCATTGGATGGTTCCTTTCTGTGACTCTAAACTTAAATAAATATGACAATTATTTTAATGTTCAAATTATTCGATTATACTAATTTATGATAAATGTACCTTTCTTCTTTCACGAGCTCTTCAAGCACAGCCGAACAAATGCAATTCACTTAGATTTATTCTTGTACTATTTTAGTGGCAGCCTCGTTCTCTTCTTGCACTTTCTCCACAACATCTTTGCTGCATTTACGCTTGCTTATTCTACCAAATAAATCAATATAAATTTATTATGAAAAGGAGTTGCTCAGTAATATCTTTCTTTCATCTCCATCCATTTATATCCTTAAAATTATCATGTATTCTGGCCTTTGGTTCATCACATGTATCAAAGAATTTTGACTGACTGACATCACCTAATTTCCACAATTATAATCTCTATTTTCAGAACCAGTAAAATAGCAAACAACTCGAGGATTTTATCTAATTAAGTATCGAATTATCTTACTTATGTGTTATTTTGAAAGGATAACAGGGGTGATTTAAAAATTGAAAATGTCTCTTAAATTATAAACTTAATCCCTCATTTGATACAATATTTATTCGTTGACAGTATAATCTCGAATTAGATCTGGAATTTCCATTTCATCAAATTTTTTTGGTTTATTAGGTGAATGCTCATATTGACTTCCGATAACTTAATGCTTATGGTCAGATATCCTTGATGTTTTTCTTCTGAAATCTTTGCTTTTTTCATTTTTGGGTAAATCTCTGAGTTAAATTAACTAGCATTTGGTTAAAATTTAGAGGCAGGACTCAAGATATCCGCTTTTACGCCAAACAGCATAAGGCCTAACAATATTGCCTTCGAATTATTGCTTAAAGAGTCTCAAATTTCCTTAATTTTTAATAGCAGCTAAAGTCATGGCAGCCAAATTTAAATATTTATATTTTTCTGGATTTGCTAATGAATTATCGTCCAAAATGCTGATAATAAGTTTTGTTTCCAAGGAAGAAATGTTCTTTTATGCATAGTTGATGAATCTTTAATCAGTTAACTGGTGCTGCTTTCCTTTTTTAGCAATAATATTTATACTTTCCATATAGCACACACAATCACATATCCTTTGATTGGTAAAATCAATAAACTGATATAATCCATAGGCAATCATTTTGGTAATGAAAACAGTTAAATCTTTGATTGAATCAGCGTAGTGATAGGAATCATCAATAGGATGAGAAAGATAATGGTATACTCCAGTTTTATCCACTGCCACTTGAGATATTCTTTTTATTTTTTAATCAATTGAACAATTTCCCATCTCTTCCACATAGCAGCCAGTTTTATAATTAAATGAATAGTAAAATTGTTCTCCATAATCGTATACAAAGATTACATCTGAGTAATCGTAATTCCACTATTCAAGTTGATGACAGTCTCTTGCTATAAAGATGTTATTCTTGATTTTAATTTGTTTTTAGTGTTTTTTATAAATGATATTTGCGCTTTCTTTCAGCCCAGATTTGAAGAACATCTCTTTCAATTTTATTATAAATTTATTAATTCCCAACCCTAATGGATAAAAAATAATAACATTCATTTTGGTCGTATTCACTGCTTCATTTTGAACTACTTTCAGTATTGAAGTTTCCATCGACTGTGTATCTTTCAAACCAATAATGTTTAATGGGTGTTATGGCCATATCTATAAATTAATAATGGACGTCTAGCCATTGTAAATATTAAATAAATTGAGAAAGTTAATTATTTCCATATTTTGATAATGAGAATGATAAAGGAAAAGTTTAGAGGCTTTTTGTAAATTGTTGAATTGTTTTAATAAGTAAGGAAGATATTCGGTTGGATTGACCCCAAATACATCAATAATAATGACATCGGTCTATACAATTTTATCCGACGTACCAGTATTTTACAATTCAGTAAGTTGTATTCCCTATCTTATTAACGAATCTTTTGTAAAACTAATTTTATCTAACTATTGCTATTCACACAGAAGTAGGCTAATGCCTTTAAAACTGTCCTTATGCGTCACTAATTTAACTTTTCCTTGATATTCTACTGATAATAGGAGAGCAAGAAGGCAGCTTTGAGAAAAATAATGTTTATGGCTAATGGTCAAAAGAGAAAATTCAGAAGTAAACTCAAGTATCTGGGAATTGTAGCTCAATAAACACGTAGGATATTTGCGATAATTCTTGATGATGTTTGAGAGGATGGTTGTTTTGAGTTTCTAAATTAGAAGATGATACTTTGGTGTTAAGATGGATGAGGGCATCAATCAGTTCGGTTTTAATCTTCTCTAATTAATAGAAATTCTTTTCCTGGTAAGTTTATTCATTGAGATTTCTCAAGATGGCAGCTTAATCCTTTAGTTTTTCTTTTTATTTGAGCAAGTATTCCTTTGCCATCAACATTTGATAAAATATGTAATAATTCTTTTATTTATAATTTAGTAAGCTAATAAAAATACAGTCGTTAAATGTGTATATTCATCTCGAAAGACAAACAATAATAAAGGATTTTATTTTGGACAATTTAAGTATAAGAGCAATTTTATGGGCAAATCAGGTCAAATAATAGCGGCAGTTTAATATATTATTTATGCGACAGTGGAAGAGAAGTCAATTGCAAGACGTGTGGCTGAGAAGGACCCAAGATACTGCCAACCCTAAACTCTCAATGTTGTGGGGGAAAAAAGATAATATTATGAACCATGACGACTAGTCTGGTCGGGAAGATGAGCAAAATCTTGAAGAAGTTGTCAATTTGATGGACCAAAGTGCGATTACATTTCGCTCTGTTGTAAAAGTCAAAAGATAGATCTAGTAGCCAATCATGCCTTTACCGATTTTTTTCAAGTTAGTTCAAAAGCATGTAAAAAAACTCCGCTCATAATGTCAATAAAAGATATAGTTATAGTGTCGACTGCAAGAATAAATTTATCTTTTGTAAGGAGGTTTCACCAGAAGAGTTTACGAACTATCAAATTCTCATCATTGACCAGCATTTACTTTTTTCTTTTAATTTGTATATTATTTTCTAGTTAATCGAAAGGTGAATAGTAAAACCAGTCAAAAATTAATAATGCTTTTCTTTGCAAGATAACTAATCGTATCTCTTAATTACTCTTTTCAATTTAATAATTTACAATATCAAAGTACAGTAATAAATATGTTTGTTAATAATACAATGGATGATCTCTCATCATAAATTAATATGAAATCAAATTAATTTTGATTCAAATTTCCAACGCTTTTCTTTAATTCTACTTTGACAAATGCTATTTTCATATTTGCAACTATTAGAATTTACTATTTATTCACTTTCTATTGATCTGAATCTGCAGATTTTATCTATTGGACACGCATTTTCTTATTTTGATTTTTAGATATCGATATTATACTAAGGAGATAAATCTTTATTACTTTTTATCACACCAATTTTTTATTTTTTCTTCTTTAAAACCATTCTTTTTTCAATGCAATTAGATATTGTATTGTTAATTTTTTGGAATACTTTGGGGAGACTAACATTTACTTTTTCAGTCAATTTTCTTTGGTTCAGCATTTTAGTACACTAAAATTAAAATTACAGATATCCTACTACTGTACCATTAATTTCTAAATTGCTCCTACATATTTTTTGTCCTTGTTGTATAAAATCTTCCACCATAATTTGAGTTTCTCCTTCCTCCATGAGGTTAATTTTATTTACTGAAACTATCCTATAATGCAAAAATGATTTTTTTTGTACTTGTTCCAGATAAAATGAATTTTTCCAAATAAGCTTCTTGCTGTTTCCGGATATTGTTGGAGTTTGATACTTGCACTTTTAAAAGATAAGAATCAACTTGTAAAAATGATTATTATTGATTATGTGAAAAAAGGCTTTGAAATTTGAAAGGATTAGGCTACATTTCCACTTTATCTTTTTTGGTTTTGATACTATAGTGTGACTTTTGAGATTTGCCACTTATATATCTTCTATATCTTTAAAAATAGATACCATTTTTCTGTCTTTCTAAATTTATTCATTATGAGAAGCAACTCTCCTCCGAGTCTTATGTATCATCGTCTTTTCATCATTATTAAATAATGTTACTCTTGATGGAAAATAATCCTTGCGTACGATTGTATTATCAATAACTGTGCCAGCTTATATTATTCCCTCAAAGCTTGAATTCTATTTATTGATAAACATTGATTCTATATTGACTTCTTTTTCGTTCTTTTTCGATTGCAAATTTTCAGATATATTTAGAGTGTGGTATCGATAATGACCTTTCTTTTTAACCTATAGTGTTTTATTTTAGTTTGCATCAATCACTTTCTTAGATATTGCTGTTGGTGGTGATAATGATTAAGTTCTTTCCTAGTTTAAAGGTTACAAGTCTCGGTTGTTTTTGATATATTTTTTCGTATTTAATTTTTGTTAGTTTTATAAGTTCTTTTGTCTTAATTCATCCTAATTTTACTTTATTATTGACTTGATATTTTTTTAACTCAGGTCTAAATTATAATTTATAGGATTATTTTTAATTACATTATTTCTAGGCTCTTGCCCAATAATATTCTCTATTTACACTCTGAATTTTAAAATTAAAAGGCATTTTTCTTTTTGATTTCCATAAAATTGATATTTTTATTCATGTACATTATACTCGATAATGGGTCTAGCTTCTCCTCTCTTTACAACGATTTATTCCTTTTTCTAATTTTGTATTTTTTCAAACATTTCTATTTTAATTTAGGTTTTGTCCATTAATGTACAAGGCCAAAGCTTATAAATATATTAATAGTTGTGCCTAAATATATTTTAAATTTGACATTGATTCTCAATATTTTTACTTTAAATCGCAAGTAAATAGTTCTATTATAGTAAAAATGATACCTTATGGTGTCTGGTTTGCGTTAGACTTTTTATATTTAGCAATAGACAGGATTTATATTAGGATTTTAACATAACTTACTTGTTTTTAAGAAATAATATTATCAATAAATCAAAATAAAACCATTATCGATTTATCAATTTCATTATTTTATTTTCCAAGTTTTATCATTCGTGTCCTCAATCAATTGAGATAAAGCAACTTATTTTTATTTTATATATACTTAATAATTATCTTATTATGGACATAATTTAAAGATTAATTCAACTAAATATCTTAAAAGATATATGCAGGTAAGGCGTCGTTATTACCAACAAAAATTAAAGGCCTAAATTATTATTTTAATTTTGTGCTTTATAATTATAATTAACGAATACTAATAATAAGATTGTAATGCATCAAAAGGAGGACAACAACAATGCAACTATACGATATAGCTAGCAAAATTACGAACAAAGTGTCCACAGGCACAATCGCTATTTTAGTTAAGTTCCACCCAATAGCAAATAAACATAAAGAATTACATCCGCAAGAATAAATTCAGTCAACCAAGGCTTGCATACTCGCAAATTAAGTGTTAATAGTGTTTCCAAAAATAGTGAGGTCGATCAACTAGAAAAATAATATTAGAGATTGATCAAAAGATCTAAGGGCCTGCTTTAAGCAAATAAAAATTTAACAAAGCATTAAATAATTCGAATAACTCGTTGGTTGGCAAAATTATAGATTAGACCAAGCAATATAATCTGGAAGAAAAATATAAATTTCTATCTAAAGGTTCTGATTGAAATGATAATCCAAAACAAAATAATGGAGCCATTTATTAATGTACCCAAGGATGGGCAATTACCTAAGCTTACACTTTATGATGTACCTTTTCCCATTCGGGAACATTTGTAAACAATAATGGGATAAAATCATGAGTAATATGATAAAAAATCAAATTATAGTAAGGGTAAGACCAGCAAAGGATATGTGTTTTAAAAGGATCTGAAGAAAAGTGAATTTTAAGCTATCATTGGAAATTAAAGTTTTACCTTCGAAAAACAATTAATCTCAATGGATGGGACCATGCAAAATTCATACTATCAGCCTTAATCGGAAATCAATTACGCACCATAAGATATAGATTTTAGTGAAGATAATGCAAAGATGAATATGGTTATTGTCCCATGTTTCACTCACCACAAATCTAAAAAGAAACACTAGAAACCAAAAGAAAGTTCTAAAACTGCCAAAGTAACTGAGAGTAAGCCTGTTATCAAAGGTGAACCTCAAATAAAAGGAGCTACCACAGAAAGCCTTTGCTGCCTGGATTAAAACAAATAAAATAACCCTCTTCCCGTAAACTCTTCAAATATAACAAGGAAATTGTTTAAATCAAAAGATAAAATAAACTTATGTTCAATAAAATAAAAAGGTAATGCAAAAACTTTCTAAAATAATTAAACAGTAACATTGACAAATGAAAACTAATTATTATCGCAAGAAAGATGTTTTTCCTTGAGTAAACAAAAATAAATCAATAAAAAGGGATTCTAAATTCTGATGAAAGTGGCTGATTTTATTGGTCGTAATGAGAGCAATTTTATTGAGGGAAATACCAGTGCAAACTTGATCAACAAAATTAAGTAAATAGGATCTAAACTGAACATTAATATATCATCTCAAGATCCTATTGAATAAAACTTAGATACTTCCATAATGTCTGAAAAATCTCGAGCTTTTATCAAGGCAAGCGAACAGATACGTAACAAATTTTCTGAAACAGACCAGTAAACAGTTTAATTTCTTTCCTTCCTTAAGAATTTAAAAAACAGAGTTCAAATTTGATTTGCATGTTTATTTTATCATAGCAATAAGTTATATAATGACAGAAGTGAGTGACTAATCACACCCCAAGTCTGAACAAAAAAATATAATTCAATAGATAGGTGCTTCTGAAGCTGTCAAATAAAGCGAAAATAATGACACGAGTTCGAAAGGCCATACTTTGAAACATAAGCAGTAAGTGATCATAGATATAGTCGAAAGAAAAAAGTTAAAAAGGTGAAGCAGCTTGATCCATAAGAAATTAAAGAAATCAAATTATAACGCATTAATATGAAAAGAGTACTTGTATTTTGAAATAGGAAGAACATTGGAATAGCAGATTTGTGAATGAAACTATTCCCGATATGCTTCTCAGTAAACGTAAAACAGTGGTTATTCAGCCAAAAAAAGAAAAACAGATAATTTCCGTAAACCTCACTCACCACTCCAAACTTCTTATCATATGGATAGAGATTTAAAGAAAAATAAGTTACCTAATTTGACAGTTAAAGATTTGAGAGATAATCCCATTAAAAATACACGTTAATTGATAATTACATAGATAAATCTTTCAAAATAAGGACAGTGGGAAAAAAGTAAGACGAAAATTAAAAAAAAGAACGGCACAATGAGAAGAAATCTGAGATAAAGGACAGGGCTGCTTCAGAATCCAATAAAAATAATCTGTAGGCCAAGGTCGAGGCTATAGTTCAACAGAGCAAAGCGGAAAAAGAACAAAAAAAGCTCTTGAGTCTACTAACAGAGCAGACAGTAATTATGCCCATAAATTAAACATATAAAAGCATGCTGACTGACCTAATTGAGTTATGTGTGGATAAAAAGAAGCATAAATAAGTTCGAACTACCATCTAGCAAGAAATAAAAACAATCGGCAGCGATGCAAATGTTTATACTACTATCCACGGGATGATAAAAGAGAGAAGAAAGTTAATTGCCAAGATAAGATAGTTAAAGTAATGCGCAACCTTAAAAATTTGTTTTGATTTGCAAATTAATTCACTCGGGCTTGTGTAAGAAATATTAAAGTTTAAAGCCAAGTGGGAAGAAATATATTACAAATATTTCTCCATCTAGAAAAAAATCAACTATGAGTTCGAGGGAAGTAATTATCTGCTGAAGATGAAGGAAGAGGTTCATGAACTAGAACTAGATGGCGTACCTGACCCTTTCCTTGTCTCCCAAACCTCAGATTTGCAACGTCTACTGCCTTCTCTCAAGTAGGACGAGCAACGTTAAGCAAAGTAGATAAAGCTAAAAATCCGTGCATGTGAGTTATTACTGATTGAGGAGTAGCTATTAGTTTCTATTTGATTGTTTATCCTCCTTAGCTTATTTACAGAGTAGCCTGCATCCTGTATATTAAATTAACGATGTAGAATTCAGTGGTCCACGAAATTAGCGGGATGAACTCTTCACATGTGTTTAGCATCAGACAGAGTTTTATTAATACTCACATTTCAGAAGATCCATCTTCCGAACTGAGGAGGTACACTAGTTTTTATGTAGGTCTAGGATTCAAAATTTACCCAACCATCGGAAGGAGGACCTTTCTGGTAAATTAAATTTTATCGTCGTTTTTCAGACAATTGAGATAGAAAGACTCTCCCTGTAGATTGAAGCTCTTCGAGTCAAGACGAAAGACTGGTAGCGGCAGAAAAATAATGCGGAAAATTATTAAGTTCAAATAAGAGAGTTAACTTAACGCTGCCATATGCTGGAGATGCAACGCGACAGCATGCAGGGTGATACGGAAAAATTGGGCAGTTTCTGCGATCAAGTCTGCAAATAATTTCAGTAATACAAAAACAAATATGGCAGCGGAGAGGCTTATAAAGAGAAATATCAGATGGAATGCGCACGGAGCCAGCAGTTGCAAAGGGAAGTCGATAAGTGGAAAAATCGATATGCTGGGTTGGAATTATCCAAGGGAAAATAGTTATAAGAAATACGAATGCAATTTTAGACACAGAGGAAGAGCACTATTAATAGATAAATAAAGGAAATGACCATTAAATTCGAAAATTAGATAGCCAACTTATTGGGGGAACTAAAAAAAACTAGAGAATAAGGAGAATTTAGGACTAAGGAAATAGATAGACTTCAAGAAGTGATTGGCAAATTCGGAATTCGAGAGGGTCAGGTTAAGGATATTGAAGACAAGATTCATTAGTATGAGAACAAAATTTCTCTACTTTCTCAATAAAATTATAGACTCAACTAAGTTCTAAGACGCAAATCGGAGGAAATAGATCGTATGAGGGGTAGCTAAAAAGAGATAAAAACAAAATTGTAAGCTGTAAAAAAGCCCGCTGATGAATTGAGACGCTACAAACAGGAA
>Ga0302268_1000575_pt1 | contig 22826 bp, 10 predicted proteins | sample III_Bog_E2_1_FD_194554 | JGI IMG/M metagenome (GOLD analysis project Ga0302268, IMG submission 194554) | Peat permafrost microbial communities from Stordalen Mire near Abisko, Sweden - III_Bog_E2_1 | ecosystem: Environmental > Terrestrial > Soil > Wetlands > Peat | place: Sweden: Abisko... | reverse complement strand
TCTTTCCTGCCTAAGTTCGTATAGTTCTGCTAGGATAGGAGAGGTCAGCATATCTTTTATATAGATTCTTCCAGTCCTTTTTGGGTCTAAGAAAAAGAAAAACTTTCGAATTGCTGCCATGATGTAGTTTTACTTGAATTCCTCTTCCATAGTTTTAAGATGGACAAAGGTAGGAATTAGTTCCGAGATGTATTAGGTGAGATTTTTTTAGGTCAAATATCCGTTACCAGCAGTGTCGTACAGACTGATGTGAATACGTGTCTGGAAAAGGTTGTTTTTCCTGACGATAGAATGGAAGAAAGATTGCATGTCGATACGACCGTATTCGTCTCTGTCAAATTTGAGGAAGGTAGAAGCACTGAAGAAGTGTCTAAATTTCAGTTACAGTTTGGATGCTACTGTCAAAAAAGAATTGTAATTGAGTCGCTCCTTGTTATCATGTGGCGGAGAGAAATTTTATCGAAGAAGTTGGTGCAATTTTTATAGATCTGAGTATCAACATGTCTACCTTATTTATCTAGAACTTCTGATGTCTTATGCTTTAAGAAACGATTCCGCGCCTACTGTCTCACCTTGGCACTGATTGGGTTTTAAGCCTGCTGGGATTTTTGGAAAAACTTTGGAACTTTTTTGAAGCTTGGATCAGAGTCTTACTCTTTCCTTTTGGCTTATTCGATGTAGTTGAGGAAGAGTTTATCTGTTTAGTCGTCAATTTCTTGTGGGGATCTTTGCGGTTTGGTATTCACGTACTTCTTGAGAGAGTCAATCCAATCTATTTTCTTTTTGGACATTCAAAATAAAAACGAAAAATTATATTAACAGTTCAATTGCCAAAGAATTTCCGCCCCAAAATGATTATTACTCCAGAATTATGGTTGAGAGTTGCTGCATAAAACCTTAGCTTCATGCTTGTTGAAATATCTATCAGTCCTTTTAGGCGAATATTATGCCTTTATTAATACTAAATGGATATATATGGTTAGTGCCAATTTGGCTTATCCTCATCAATTGCAAAAGCCAAAGGTGACAATTAATGATATTAAATTGGGTAATATCAAATGATTAGCAAAAAAATCAGTATTTGGCAATGAAATGCCTATTACTCATAACTCTTCCCAACTTCATTATTTTATCTTCCTTCTCCGACTACTACAGGTTCTCATCCATCTCAATTTTATCGTTCAGGTTGTTCATATCTCCTTGACCAACGATTGAATAATCCGCTATTTATGACTTTTAACTTTTCATAAGTTTGAAACCATAAGATTGAGCTAGAAATTCAGGTGTTAAAACTCGTGTCAGATAAGTCTTCCAGTGGAAAAAGTTAATCTCATCTTTGTAATTGATGCTCAGAACGTAATTGTAGAAATCTATGAATATTGCTGGCATTTTCTTGCCAAATTCATTGATATTTTCACTCAGTTTGATGTCTTTATACTCAACTGTAGATTTGCCCTTCAAAAACTATCCTTCTGTATAAATATCGATGAGGATATAGCACAACGACTCTAAATCATCTTTCACCTAGATATCTAAATATTTTCACATGTACTTCGACCAAGATGCATACCTCGAGAACAGTATTTAGTGTGTTTGACCTTTCCACTTTCGCCACGTTTCTTAAGGGAAAAACAGTTCAACAGATAGAGTTCACTTTTTTTTGGATTAGGATCAAAAGCTATCACATCAGGGCTCAGTTATCCGCTCACGAGCTTCATGTTGCTCATTTTTTCGATTAAGCGCAACTGGATAAACAACAAAATACCATTTGAAGGAGAAGATGCAAAAGATCTTTTTCGCTAGGACGAGTTTTTAAATGATCAAACATGGTCCGTAGAGTAGGTCCGTACCTCTAGTGGACCTAACAATTATACGAGCTCTTGCCAATTTTTGTGGTGCCAGCCCATAGAACTTTAGGACATAATTGATTTCTTAAATTTTCCTTAATTCGACTAGAAAAGGAGTCTTTGCCACTGTTCTATCATAAGATATGAAGATACAGGTTTAACGTAGATATTGACCCATTTAGCTTTATTTATATCAATTCCATCGTAAATATTGTATAATTCATACAATTCCTTCAAAGTTTTGAGATAATAGCGGTCCTCCAGGATAATATGCGACCCCTGCGGGGATTTTTCATTTGGAAGGTCAGAGACATCAGGTGTACTATCTTTAGATGACATAGGCCAGTTAAAATAAATTATAATGAATGGAAGAATCAAGAAGTAATTCACTAAACTTTTGAAAATTAGAAGATATATAAATTCATGTCCTGATTAAATTGGCAACAGAAAGCACAAGGCAGCAGGTTTCTGTTTTGATGGAAATCGGGCAATACTTAAATTTAATAAAGTTAGTCATAAACTGAATATATTTAACTTAACTTCTAAATCGTATATCGTTCTAAAACTGATTAGAAAAAGATATGAAAAATTCAAATAAGCAGCTCAGATATTAAGGCTGCATCATCAATCATGAAAATAATCGTTCATTTTGTTCAACCCATTTTATTGCTTGAAATTCTATTTCAGGGATGGCATAATCGTTCGATCTAAAAAAATGAGATTTTAATTACAAACTATTTCTAAATCGTTAGTTTTGTTGTTAATACAATGTGATTTGATTATTTTTGAATTAACAATGAGAATAGTATATTTGTTCTTGTTATTATTTGATGCTCGAATATCTCTTATTATTTTTCAACTCGATAAAATAAAAAAAGTATGATGATCTTAGGTGAGATTCATACTCAATAAAACAACTTAATAACGTCAATAATCTTCAAATGAAATTACTGAAATACTTTCAGATAATGGAACTATTTATGTTGTCATTATCATCTTTGATTTATGATTCAGGGGTCTCACTTCATATTGATTTGCTAGCATTCAACTTTAGAACAGTTAGGTTAATTAATTTACGCATAATTCTTCTAATATGGATAGTAAACAGCCGTCATATAAAAGGACACCTATAAACTCAATATAAACGCGATCTGAAGCTGATGGTCACAGTGTCGGTATTTAACATCGTGAAAAACGGTTTGTGCTGGATTGCATCAATCCTCTACTTTCAAAAATGCAGTCGTATGAATCGGACCGAGATTCCTTTCTGAAACCCTACGTTTCTGTCTTGTTTAGCAAAATAAACAGTCAGAATAAATAAAATGCTCATAAACTGCAGCGAAAGAGTGAACTTAAAATCAGGAAAAAACTTCCTAAAATCGTAAGCGAGGAAGCTTTTCGAGTATTCCTTTCAAAAAAGGTAAACACACTACATAATAACATTCAATGTCAAACGATTTATAACTCGCCTTTAAAATCAATTTAATCTCATCACATCAGCATCCTTTCTTCTCGTTGCAAATAACTGAAAAGATAACAGGTATATGTATAAAAAAATGGGATATTGTTAAGGAAGAGCGATGCAATATGATGACTCTTAATGAACGAAAGAGTAATGGATGTTCGATCATGATTTATAATTTGTTATTAATAATAGATAAATCGTGAATAAGTTTGATCCTGGTTATGGAAAGTAACATAGTATCGTGTTTCATCAATACTACAGGTGGAATGGAAAGATTTTCAGTCTTCTATTATTTGAATAATTAATTTGAGAAATCTAAAATATTATTATTTATTAGGCTAGCTTGCTGAGACTTAAATGAAGTGAGCTAATTTAATCATAATCAAATTTGATGAACACAAGGCTTTGCGCCAAAACGGACAAGCACAAGGGCAGACCTATCTAAGCATTTTGTCTGGAGGAAGACTGTAAGAAGAACCGGCTTCTTTGCTTTTACTGCATCTTCTAATCCCATAAAAATCACCAGATTGCTTATCTCCATAAAGAATTAGATGGTCCACTTTCAAGGCTTACCAATCATACAGATGAGAACATCGACTGTAAGGACCATTTCTAGAATACCTTTGCCAAGATGCTTAAAGTAAAACTTGATTGATTTAGTATTGTGACAAATTAAGCAAGGTGATGAGTTCGAAGGTTTCTAGTTTCCGTCATCACATGCAGCCTCAATTTGAAGCCATCCGCAAGACATTCAAGAAGAGTTCCGCCGACGACATCATCAAGGATCTCACTTCAAATCACAATATATCTGAAGAGAGATAGGAAAGATACGTAAAAATGCTGCGATTTTACATTAATAAGAATTTCTACGACTTTACAATTCTGTAGAAAAATGTGAATGCTATGAATAAGAAATATGACAAACTATTTGCTACTGCCACTGAAAAGATAGAGATGATTCTAAAGGAATTATTAGATGAAGTGTTGTAATTTGACTTACTGAATGATAAGCCTGAAAAGAGATTAGAAAAAATAGTGGGTGAATTTTAAGAGGATATTAACGAAAGGAAATTAGATCAACAAACCAAAATTTAGAAGAATAAAATTGAGGGTGCGCAGATAGAAGAGGAGGAGAGAATGTAGGAAGAAAAATAAATGCCTATCAATGAGGCTTAGCCCCAATACGAATAGAATTAAGACAACAACGAATAATTTAATTCCAACAATAAACTTTTTCTCGAAAAGATAGCTTAAGATCAAGGCCCCAGTTTTTCATAAATGTTGAATTACTCTGATCCGATTTATTCTTAAAGAATACCGGAAGAAATCATTCTATAAAAAATAAAGGGAACTGACGGAGGAAAAATGATATTCAAAAAGAAAAATAGGGGATTCGAACATGACTAGGGCAATTAAGAATAAGATTTAAAGGACAATTGGGATCCTCCGCACAAGAATTTTACATTACCAACAGAACCCAATAAACGTGAGATAAGAACGCAATATCTTAAGGAAAATGAAGTATAGATCATCAATATATACGCACCCAATACAAATGAAATCAATAAACTTTTAGCAAAAATAAAACCTTAATCTGTCAAGGAGTTGTCCATCTTTTGTAATTCACAGCTGTGTGCTCTCGATAAAGAGTCAGGAAGATTAATTTCACAATTTTATAGTCTAAAAACTCTGAGAATACTCTGGGCACGGGGTCTTTCCGACGATTTGGTAATTTATATGATCAGGCATTTCCCTCTCCTCTAAAACCTCTGTCTTGCCGAATTTGATAATGTGAGTCATAAACTGGCGTAAGCCATAAAGGCAAACTGCATCAACCTAAAAACTCTCTTCTTCACTTTTGACATCAGCCAAAATCTCTATGAGATGGAGTCCAGCCTATAATTTCTTCCTGATATTGTAAACTATAAAGTGCCTGAACGTTTCCTCGAGGATTTGACAATGGGACTGCCAGATTTATAGAATATTGAACTGTGTGGAGTCCGTAATATATCGTATTGGGTCTTTTACATCACAGAATCCAAAGATAATATTAAACAATTTTCTCTCTTCAAATATGAGAATCAAAATAAGATAGATTACACCCCTTTGATGTAGGCTTTGAGCCAGTGCACTCATCTCGAGGCAATTAAACTATAGCGTACGGTATAATATAATTTTAGTTGTTGAATTCGAAGAGAGGAACCTTATTGCGCTGATCAAGAACAACCCAAATTTGAAATCGATAGTTATCAATGAGTGCTCTATGACTAAAGCTTTATTTGAAACAATCTCAAGATATTGCCCTAATCTCAAGCATTTGGTAATTTCCCTCGAAGAAGTCTTTACTGGTCAATCTCTTTGCAATTTAAAAAACCTATAGACATTGGTCATCAGTAATTCTCTTCTTATTTAGGAGGATGTCTCTCCATAAAACCTGTAATCCTCAGCCATAATTTAAATAAGCTGAAAAAGCTAAGATGCATCTCTTTTAGTATAAAATCTTCAATATAGATTTCAACAGCGTGGACAACAATTGGGTCACTGAAAAAGTATTGAAAGTACTCGGGTCAATGAATAGAGTCACTTGTCTCAATCTCAGTATTTGATATTTTATCAAGATCACTGCAAGATTACAGGGGAGGAAATCTCGCACATAACTAACCTGACCCACCTGACATCCCTAGTTTGCGATACCAACAATTTTTCCTACGACAGCATCTTAAACTTAAAATCAAATTTAACGCTCAGAAAGCTGGGAATTGGCAAAAATATGCTCAACTAAACTGCTCCTCAGGAGTAAATAAATTTGGAGCTAATTCACCATAAATTTCCATTGCTGACTCACTTAAAATTATGCAGTTTCAAGAACATCGAAGTGGGAAAGGTGTCTCTTTTCAAAAAGTTAGTTTCGCTTTCAATATACGATGGAATTGACAAAGAGATATAAGAGCTCAGTCACTATTGTCGGGAGAAGAACATCAAACTTATTACTGATAGGAAGCTGAAAGAATGATCGATGTTGCGCAATTATTGAATAATTATTAATTTGACATTTAACTGAATTATGTATATCGCAAATAGATCATGATCAAGCAAGCCTTTTTGCGGCCATCTTTTCAGCTATTTTTTTACGAATTGATTATCTGGTATTTGAAGGTTGAGGCTATAATGGTTGAATTGTATTGGGAGGCAATTAATGATTGTTATTTAGAGGTAATGGCGGACTTTTAATTGGAGTCTGTTGCATCTGCGGGATTTATTTATTCTTTAGATTTGATGAATAGACTGTAATTTAAATGGGGGTTGACTTCTAATGAGAGGCTTGATTGAGTTCTTCATCAAAGATAGAGACATTGTACTGATAATCATAGCTGTTTGAACTTGATTCAAATTAAATCAAATGGTATATTTATTCTGACTGCGGCAATGACTGCTGTTAATGAGCAGCTGATTTTTCGATTTGCTCACTCATAAATGGATGCCCTATTTCTTCCTGCTTAATGTTGTGTTCTCCTCTGAAGAATATCTATGAAGATACATCTTTAGGAAATTGCACAAGTTGCTCATCGTCTGATGATATGACTATAACCTACGAATATTTAGTTTTATTTGTCCTCATCGCCACAATTTATCTATTAAGAATACAATATTTATAATGCTAGTAATATGATGTTTTTACTATGCTATTCATAAATTTATCTCTGGTTTATAGTATTAATTAAAATTGCTATATTTTTGATCTTAGTAGAGAAGATATAAACAATCAAATTAGTTTAGATTTAAATTTCCATAAGAAAAAGAAGGCTGCAATTCTATAACCGATGCCGAGCACGACCATTAGTCCGATGGACATCCAAAGTCCAGTGTTTAAGTTAAGTGAGACAACTCGCGAATCTTCATCATAGAGTACATGATTTTAAATTACTGCTGCGAAAGTGTACTTTAGAGGAGAAACATATTGAATCCACCCTATCCAGGCGGGAATATTTGCGAGATTCTTAAACATTCCCGAGAAAATAATAAAGAGGAAGATGCTTAGTATAAGTAGGGTTCCAACTCGCTTCGCATCATCGCACAAGCTTCCAAATAATAGTCCCAGTGAGCCGCCAATGAAACTAATTAGATATAAGATAAGGAAGAAAGTGAAAAACTGTCCGACTGTGGGGTTTAGACCCACCATCCAATAGTATATTGGTGATTGAATAACGGGAAAGATCAAGGAATAGGGCAATTCGATTAAATTACGACTAATGAAGTAAGATCCAACTCCGTACAGCTTAGCACTTTGCTCTTTTAGAAATACATCTCGCTCTTGTGGGAATACAATCGCTATTGGTCCCATAGCTAGCATCAACGAATTAGAACCCACAAACATGCTGAAACCTACCAGTCCTTCCCAACTTGACAGTTATAAATAATTTTTGGCATCTCCAAAGAAGATTCCACCTGCGAAAACAACCATAAAGATAGTTTGAAAAAAACGAGCTTTAATGAGAAGAGGGTTCCTCACAATATTAATATAGTCTCGATTGATGAGAGTTTTATAAGCAGTAAAAACCGTAACTTTTACATCTCTCCTCTCAATTGTTTCCTTTCTTCGCCCAAGTATCTGTTTCTTGATCAGTCCTTCAAAGTTAAAGTCATATTTTTGATAGTAGAATTATAATCTCTCTCTATTCTCTTTATTTTATTGATGCATCACTGACATGAAGTAGTCTGGTGGATTACTAAACTCAGGGCATCTAAGACCTAATTGCTATGCAAAGTAGCCGATAGTTTGCTAGCTAGGACCTTGGTAAATGATATGGCCCTCCACCATTAATATTAACTTGTCAAACAGCTTAAATGTTTATGAATTAGGTTGATGAATGGTCATCAAAACTGTTTTTTTAAACTAATGAGCGAGTTTCTTGAGATACCTTACTATAATAAACGAAGTGAGTGAGTCTTGGCCTGATGTAGGTTCATCCAATATTATGACTTAAGGATCGCAAATGAGCTCAAAGGCAATTGAAGTTCGTTTTCTTTCACCACCAGATATCCCTTTAACTAATACTCCACCAACGAGCACATCCAAGCACTTTTCTACTTTAATTCCTAAGCACTTTTCTACTTTAATTCCTGACATAGATGATCAATCCGACTCTTTTTTAATTCAATCGAGGAACTCAGTTTTAAATTAGCTACAAACTATAGAGTTTAGCGCACAGTGAGAGTTTGCATAAGAATGTCTTGCTGCATCACGTAGTTACCAAAGTCTCCGAAATCTTAAAAGGAGTATCTGTCGCCATTTGCGTAAACAGTTCCAGAGATATTCTAAGGAGGAAGTCTGCAAGCCAGAACATTGAGAAGGGTTGATTTTCCAGCCCCTGAAGCTCCCATTATGGCAGTAACCTCTCCCGCTAAACAAATTCCAGACACATTGTTGAGAATAATTTTAGAAGTAGATTATCCGAGACAAGGAAGTTCAATTCCTATTTGTTTTTGCATGTTGATAGTATAGGTGAGGCTTTAAAATGAAATATCAACTAAAGGAGTATCTTAATGTCTATAACTGCTATCGTCCATTTCAAAATTTATAATGATAAACTGCTTTAATGAAATGAATAATTAGTGAATATAATAAAGATTGAATTAAATTAAAACTTCTATCTCATAGCAAGTAAATGCTTGTCTGTATCATTATAACCAATTAATTTACTTAATTTATGATTATAGAGCGTTATATATTTGAATTATTATTGCATAAGAAACATTTTTAAATAAAGTTTATTGAACCGCGGATCTTCGAAATTATTTGGTTTTAATTAAAGGAATATCGATAATAGGCAACACAGCAGTTTCTCTTCTTTCAAAGAGATGTCCTTATATAACAACAAAGATAGATAAATAATAGTGCAAATGATTTTTTTATGCATAATGGCCAATTAATTCAATTCATTGTATGGGAAGATTAATCTGAGTGAATTTGAATTTGAAGCAATGTCTTTGAGATTAAATGACAAAAGTGATCATTAGTACTATTAGTATTATGAATACTGACCTGATTCAAATAATTGTTGGATTACAATAAATATTTTTACTAGCATTTATCTTTGGCATAGCACGATGTATTTGTTTAATTCCAGTCTTTATCATTCTATCACTCTTTAATTCATATTTATTTTGCATCAATAATAATGTAACTGAAATAATTATTATATTATTATGCTATTAATCTAAGACTCAATAATAGGAGTACTGATTTTGATATATTCGTTATAATATAAATGGCTTCTATTTTCCTCAGCTATCTGGAATAAAAACAGGCAGACATGAAAGAATATGGGAGAAATACAGGAACCATACTACAATCGGTTGGTCATTGGAATACAATCATCAAGCAATTCTAAGCTAATTGCGCCGGAATTAACGGAAAGTCCTCGAAATATATCGTTCAGCTTTTAAGAGATCAGTTAAAACGTGCTCGATCTGTATGGTCTAGAACTGCACACAATGATAATGGAAACACTTTTGCTATTTGGCTGAAAAAACCAATTGAAACATGTCGAGAGTTAGTTTAAGCTGTTAAAGAATAATAAAATTAAAAAAAATAATCTCGAAGAAGAAGTCGCTCGAGGGATCAAGCTAAAAAGGCTAAGATATCAGCCTCAAGTAATCAAAAATAAGAGGATGAAAGCTCATGTGAATCAAGTTAAGATGACTGGAGTTAAGATGACTGGAGTTAAGATGACTCGATTGAAGACGACGATTCTGATTCCGATTGATGAAATTAAAAATCAAAAATATTAGATATCGTTCATCAGCTGCTAAAGGAATGATCAATAAGAACCATTCCTAAAAAATATCTGTTTTTAGATTATTAAAAAGAAATGCTAGCAAGAGATTGTATCAATAAGATTAATCGATAAATGGATTAATTTATTGTGGCTTATTGCTTTGGTACTGAATTGAGGACTGAATTGACTTAGATGGTATTTATTCATAGAGACTCAAAACAATGACTTTAAATAGCTCAAAAGATGCGCCTAACATATTTGCAATTTTATTGTATTGAGCGTATTTGATATTAATTTTGTGGCTGATTACAAAGTTAATTGAGTAGCGCCATACTGAGACTAAATGAAAAAGCAATTGATGCTAATTCTCAATTTTGAAAGGATTCTTAATTTTTTAATTTTTAAAAGAATTAAATTAAATTGGTAACTGGTCATCTCCAATCAATTCATTGATTTTATTTTTCTGAATTTTATCAAGAATTTACACATAGAATGAGATGAAGGAACTGAATATTAACACTTTTTTACAAAATTACGAATATAAATAAGGAATATAAAAAAGAGGAAATGGCGCGCGCACGCTTGCAATACGTTTGTGGCCTAATCTAAGATAGAGGAAGGAAACTCTCTTTGCGAATAAAAAGTCCATTAAAAAAATATTCATTTAGATTAAAAAGGTATTTATTTAGTATACTGATGAATAAAAAGTATTTTAAGTGCTCCGAATTATTAAGTATCATAAAAATTACATATGAAGATAATTGAAGCCAAAACCTTGTTCATCTTTTTTTTAGTTTGCACTACTGCAGTTAAGTCAGGTCCAGCTCTTCCAGTATGCACAGCAGCGTGTTATTCAAGTTGTCTGTTAACCTTTCTTTATTATGTAGCCTGCATTATAGCTTGTTTAGCTAGTTGCGGTCTGACATGCTTTTCAAACGATACTTTAGTCACAAAACTTCTTGATGAGAAAGCAATTTAGCTTCCCATTTCCCAAATTTAGGTTGGGGATTTTGTGCTGACAAAGAGTGGCTTTTCAAAAGTTGTAGCAAACCAAAAGGTCTCTGAGCCTATCTAATTTTGGAGAATGACCTTTGATGACAATTCTTTTATTGAAGTGACACCAAGACATCCTATCTTAAATGAAAACTGGACTGCCGTCAAATAATTGAAAGAGGGAATGCTAATTGGTGAAAAGAGCATCAAAACAATTGAACCCATCCAAAGAAATGAAAGATTCATCATTGTAACAGAATCAGGAACGATTACTCTTGGAGGATGTGAGTTTGGGGCCTTCGTGTTTTCGGGCGAGAACTACGAAAGCGCGCATCAAGAATGGACAGCCCTATTCAGATGATTGCTGAAAGATTATCTTAAATACTTTTTTTAATATTATTCTTCGTAAATTATGAGTGGCTTTCATTCTAATCTTAGGTTTTTCTTTTAGTTTTAGTTCTTATTTACTTGCTTTGGAAAATCATCTCCTCGTCCATTGTAATGATTCGCCATTATGCCATGATGAGATAAGGACCTCTTCTAGAGGCATAAATAATAATTGAACTATTTATGATTACGATTATTTTTAAGAAATTAGGACTCCACAATAAATACTGGAGCTTCCCACAAGATGAGAAACACAGGAAACACGCCCCCAATTGGTTGCTCATTAAAATGGAGTCATCAAATAATTTAAGACAATTGTGGAGCCTAATGTAAAGATTATCTTTTCAGCAAATTCCTCAAACTGCTGACAAGTTATTATAGCCATAAGCAACTATTTTGTTATGTAGGCTTTGATAAAGAGGTTGAATAAAAAGGAGTGCAAGTTTCTGGAAGACAGAAGCAACGCATTGCTTTGTGATGGTGTTTGGTTAGACAGCTATCTATTTTCCTTTTTGATGAGTTTACTAGTGCGTTGGATGCTGATACAGAAAAAGCAGTTTTTGAAGCCTTAAAGCCTGTCTTGCGTGGAAAGACATAAATTTCGGTGGCTCACAGACCAAGTACGGTGGAAGACTGCAATCGCATTAGTGTGTTCAAAGATGGAATGATAATCTAATAGGGAAGTTACTCGTAACTGATGAAGAAGAAGCAGCACTTCTACTCATTGGCAAAAGGGAAATGATTATGCCTACAATATAATGATCTAATTGTATGAAAATTTTTGTTATTGCTTAGTGGATTATAAATGATAATTTGATAATTTCAATTTAAAGGAGTTGTCGGAGGAGTTGCTATTAATTAAAGTCATGGAGAGAAATAATAATCAACTGCAGTTTAATTATTTGTTCAAGGTTAATGTCATAAATATTTTATTTTATTTATTAGTTGTTATACAATGGGATTAAAAGTTTCGGGTTTGGTAAAAAGACCAGTAGAGAAAGATATAAAGAGATAATAAGAAGAAGAAAAGAGAAAAAAATAGAAAAAAAAAAAAGAGAAAAGAAATAAACACAATTAGATAGATATCTTATGAAAGACCCCATATGGAGGAGATCATCAAACTAAAGATAATTCAGATCAAACAACTAAAGCTATAAAAATAATGGATGGCAGTGATGGTGATGGGGGTGATGACGGGGTAGTAAATGATGAGATTAAAATTATTAGATAACTACTTTTATTCCTATTAAATTTATTTTCAAAAGAGAAACAAAGATGCCTGTAAAATCTATCTTTTTGTGAATTATTTTATTCAAATTTATTCATTTATGAAAAGTTTTATAATTTTTTATTTATTTTTATTTATATCTCAAGGTTTTATATTCCTACCCTCATATTCCTATCATTACAATTTAAATAATCAGATTTTTAGGAATTTACATTCACTTTGCAATAATTTTGATCGACTAATATGGCTATAAATACACTCAAAGAAAGTATGATTGATGAGTGCCTTCAATCAAATTTTAGAGATCTTAATCTTTAAATAATTTTTTCTATAAATTATGAAGATGTTTTAAACCATACAAGTGAAAGATCATAATATAATGAGTTTCAAAGACATAGCAATATAAACTAGGTTCATTTTCATAATTTGATGTCTATTTTATACGATTCTATCATACTATTCTTCGTGAAAGTACATCAAATTTGCACTGGTAGCAGTCATCATAATAATACTCAATCTAAAATAAAATCAATTTTGATTTGTTTTTATCGATGTTGTTTATGATAAACATATCCTCTCCTTAATACGAAGAATCTATTTTGGCGGCTAAAATTGAACAACTTTTATTTTTAATCTCACCAGACTAAAAAATTGATAATATTAATATATTTTTGCAACTAATTATTTTTAATTTAGAAAATGTTTGAAATCAAATTTTAGTTCAATTAATTTTGTATTCGTATATTGTTTCAATATCTTACAGATATAATAAGTAGTAATTCACTACATTTTGTATTATTGTTTTAAATTGATTTAGTCTATCTATTTATTATAAATTCATAGATTGATTCTTTGGATTTATTGTGTGGGAATTAATTTATATCAATTAGGGTGTCTTGAAAAATGGAAGATACTTCTTTTATCAAAGAAAAGATGAGACAAATAGCAGAATTAATCAATTAGATACCAAGAGAAAACAGAGGAATGGTGATAGACTTAATACGCGAATAGATGCGTGACTCCTCTCAATCAGAAATAAATGTCAGCAAACTATTGACACTCGTCAATTTTTAAATTTTGAACCAAAGCAGTATTAATTATTTATAGAATGAGCAAAGCGAATCATTCAAACAACAGGCAAAAGAATACATATTACCTTAATCTTAAAATAAAGGAGAAATGAAGTCATACGAAACATAAAAAAAGGAAAAATCACTTAATAGCAAATCGGGACAATTCAAACAATTGCTACAGGATATCAACAAATTACCTGAAGAGAAACGAAAGTATCCTTTAGGATTAATTCCTTGCTCATAAAATAGCTAAGAACCTTATATTCTATAAAATTCTCTTAGTGCGAGTAGTTTGTTATTAGGTCAAACCATAAGCATTCTGAGTTTGATATCAGACTCTGAAGAGGATCGAAGCTCAAATCATTCACTTACTCAAAATAAATTTCCCGATTGGAGCATAAAATTTTGTGAAGAAGTTGAAAAATTAAAAGAAGAAGAAAATTCATTGATAGCCCAAAGAAATTCCATCAATTAAGTGAAAAAACCGATTTCATCTTTTAAAAAATAGACTTAGCCACTTATTATTAAAAGATTTTTATATTCCGAAGTTATTGCAGACCTGAATAAAATACCAGAGAAGGAGACAGTTTAAAGTCTGACTTTAAAAGTTACAGTAATTAATCAATAACAAAGAGTATGTATTTCAATATTGCAGAAGTAAAAAATTATTAAGGAAAAGTATTATTTTCTTAATGCAGAAGTAATAATCAATTAAAATAGAGTATATTTCCGGAATATTATAGATGTAGTAATGGATTAAGATAGGGTATTCGATTTCTTATTGAGATGTAATAATCAATTAAGAAAGAGTATTTATTATCATATTATAGAGGTAATAATTATGTAAATAAGAGTATTAACATCACTATTTGTAGATGTAATTTTTGGTGAATTAAGGGTATGCATTGTCCTATCCAGGCGTTATAATCTATTAAAATAGGGTATTTATCTCTTTATTGAAGCTGTAACAATGAATTAAAACAAGAGTACTAATGAATTTACTATAGGAGTAATCGTTGAATAAAATAGCGTATCCATAATATTTTTGTAGTTGTGTTACCAGAGAGTACGACTCATCATATAAAGTTGTAATTAACTTTAGATTTAGCACAATTTGGCATTACTTCTGCCTTCATTCTCAGATCTTAGATACTTCACACTCTCCTTCAGGTAATTACGTTAATAAACAGGCACCATCTTATACAAGATAAAATAATTGACTAATTAGTAGAAGCACTGAATAGCCTGAATTTGGAGAACGGATTCATCTATATCGATGAAGAATATAAGCAATATGAAAAGTTTAAGTAAATATTTTGTGATGAAGTTGGACAAAAAACCTGGATAAAATAAAAGGGTAATATATAAAATGGGAATAGTGATTTGACTGAACTTGAATACGGTTGCATCGATTATATGCGATGATTGTTAATAATATTATAGACATAATATTTGCTAGTCTTAATATGTATTAATATTGCTAAAATAGTTAGATTTAATTGCATTGCATTATGTTTTCAGTTTAAATCATATCAACCAATAAGGAGATACTCCATAAAAGATTGACGCATATTTCTAAAGATTTAGTTAATGGGAACAACAATTTAAATTATTCTGTTTATGAGCAGATAAATCTATGTGTATCTCTCGATAATTATATTTAAAAACAAGTTTACGATTTATCTGATATTTTAGATTTATAGACAAATCATTGGCTATCAGAATTAATCAGTGTCATTATCCATAAATCTTTTCTGATAAGAAAAGAATTATAAATTATTTATTTGTCTTATGGGTAGAACATATCATACTTTCTTCCACTGCCGTTATGATACTAAATTGGGCTATGCTCACAAAAGCAAAAGGGCAAGAAATAAAAAACTGAGCAACTAAAAACACAGCAGCCACAGAAACGACAACAGATTTGCTGATCGAATTACTTTTAACACTTTTAACAATGGAAAATATAAGGACATATGTCATTGGAGTTGGAAAGCTGGGCAACTTATAGGAAATAGATTTCATGCCTAATTATAGCTATAAGAATTGTTTTCTCGATAGTCAAGCGAGTAAACTCTAATACAGAAAATATCACGCAAGATCAGATAATTACTTTATAGATAGGATAGTAACAATCATGGGATTGGCTCAAATAAGTAAAGAACTCGGAGAGTAAGCGATTTGTATCTTGCCGCTTACAAACAACTTAAAAGAAGAGGCACCATTGGCACATTTTGTGGGCATCGGGATCGAAAGCAGCTCTACAAGAGATAGTTATACTTTTTCTGATTGTTATTTTTCACTATATTTAAGATCTGCATATATGCTTTATTTAATTGACTCTTCCTAATAGTTGGCTTTCTCTACTAAACTGGTTTCTTATTGATGCCTAAAACTATTTATAAATGATAAGCACAGTCTACAACTAAATATCTGTTGTCTCGTAAAAGGTAACAATTACATATTGTTAGATTAACCAAAAAGCCAAATTAAGATTTATTTTTATCATTTGTAAAAAACAAATGCAGAAGTCAAAATTTTCCTTGAGTTTTGATTTTCCAAAAGATTTTGCAATATATTTGGTTCAACTGCTCCTTCTATTGCGAAATCCATTTTTTGTAGATACAAAAAACTCTCTCTTCCAGTATTGGAGTCATAAGGTCCTTAAAAATGATTAATGTTATAGTCTAAAGATTGAGATTGCAAAGTTTTTTGAATTCTTAGACGAAATACAAAAGTCTTCTCTCACAAATCTTTTATACCAAAATAAGTATTAGAACTATAGAGAAATACATATGTTCATAATTGATCAATCAAGAGATGCAAGGCGTCTTTCTATTTTTTAATTATATCTGCGGTAGCAGATTCTATTCTATCTATCTATCTAATTTTTAATTTTTAATTTGTAATCTTCAAAGATATCAAAGCAATTATAGCATGGTCTTTATAATTTAACATCTGGATAGTAACAGTATCCATTGATGACTGGGCCACTCTTTTTATCAAGAGTATGCTTATCGTATTAAGAGTAAAAATGACAGCGTTTTCCTTTTTAATCCTTATCACCTCCACAGAACTATGCTAATGATTAATAATTACTAAAACAACTACCCACGACCATTATCCAATTTCCTGATATCCTTTTATGGTATTGGCAGTTGCATTTTTTCACGCATTACTACTTCAAGGCGAGTATCTTAAGCTCTGGATTCATATAGATATTAAATCTTATAATAAACTCTTTAATTTTCAATATATTATTTACAAATAATGATCAATATTTTTGATCAATAAATAGTAATCATCTTTATTAATCTCTGGTCGAAGTGTTTCTCGTCCATTTCATCAATTACCAAATATTTTTGAATTCTATTTGTATCAATACCAAAGTTTTCCATTGAAAATTTGATGCAAATAAGCCCAACTTTTTCCAATTCTAAAGGGAGATGATTAATTTTATCATAATTTTAGATAATTGCACTTATTTATCATTAATTAAACATAGAATATATATAATTGGTTGTCTTTCATCAAGAAAAGAAACTCCATCTTTTTAGAGGAAAACATTTGCTGTCTGATGAGTGGAGGCGATGGGGATTCAGGATGCCGTTCAGATCTAAATTACTGTTTAAGTACTGACGGATAATTATTTAATTCTCTTCCAGTTGGATTCTAATAGATAAAGTGATCCTTCGTCATTAATCGTATTCGAATCTAAATCACCTCTATCTTACCCATATTGATATGGTTTATTTTCTGCCAGTCACAACAGTTTAAATATTTGCAGCCCTCCCAATCAATTTGATTTTATTCTTGATAATTTTATTGTTACTCAAATTAAGGTCAACTATCTTTTTCCAATTCGCTTTTTTGAGCCACCTGCATCCGGCACTCGAGATATTATTCCTCCCTAAGTTATAAAATAATTGCATAGCTATAGATTGGTTAAACTGCGCCATTGAGTTTGACTCAGCCATTTGCATCCTGTATCTCCCACTTAATTGGAACCTTTTCTTATTCATATGTTACCCAAACACAGTTTGCTTAAATAATTCCAATTAGCTTTTGAAAGCTATTTAACTCAGCCTGCCCGAATGCCGCTGAAATCTAAATCATATTTTGAATACTTAGATTCAATTCAGTGATATTCCAGTTGGCTCTTACAATATAACTGCATCCCTCCTCTCCAATTTGGTTCTTCTCTTTGTATAAATAATCGTACAGAGTTCAACTATTGTTAATTTTGGCCATTTAGCTGCTGAAATGTAGAAACAACCTTTGTTTCCTATATTGCTGCCCATTAACCGAAGTTATCTTAAATCTTCAGCCATTAATTCTGCGAGTTAGCTACATCCCTCATCTCCGAGCTGACTTTCATCTTTGATTACGATATGATTACAAATTTCTAATTTATTCAAATTTATCCATTGGGCTTGGACTAGTTCTTTGGCCTCAAGAGGTCCAAAATGGCATCGAACTATATAAATAATAGGATTACATAGGTAAATTAGAGTCGCCTATTAAGTCCCTTTGTGGCCTATTATCCGAGAGATATTCTTTGGAGTCAACTATTTATCATCTATATGATGAGTTATTTGCATATTGAGATCGTTGTCTACTCGTTCAGCTGATAAAAGTTAAAACAATTATCAATAAGGGAACTGTAAGTAGATGTGCTCATCTAGTTTGATCAAAATTATATTGTTAGAAGTATTACTTACAATTAAATCAACGAGATATTACAAAGGATATGGTTAAAAAAAATCTAAAAATGGCATTTGGTATCATAAGAAGTGTTCTAACGATTTCTAATTGTATTCCACCAAGGGGTTTATAATAATAATTTATCTTTATTAATAGTTGATTTTAAAAATAATTAATCTATTTAGGTATATTTTCTTCTCAAGTCTCTCCTGAAAACAAAAATACTTATGCGAAATGATCTAACATGATCAGGGAAATATAATAGTTAGCTTGATTGCACTTCAAGCAAACTGCATGCATCTATTTCAAGGAATAATGATTAATATCTGAAATCAATGCAACACGACCGAATCAAAATATTTTAGACAAAATCTAAACTAATTCAATATTTTTTTTACTTGAATTTTCTAAAGGTGCTCATAACTAATTGTCCCATATATTTATTCCTAAAAACATAGAAATTATTAGTTAATGATTTCGATCATATATTTTGATTTTTGATTTTTTTGAAATATTTATGAAATAGAGATAAAAGATTTTTTTGATTTTTTATTGGAACAATCTTAATATAGATTAACATTTTTCAGCATAGATTTGGTTATAAAAATTTCAGTTATATTTTAGCGGGTGGATCAGTCCCTAATCTTCCTTATGATTTGTATATCGTATCTTAATTACAAAGCGGAACATGATTATTTCCGAGAAGTCATAATGAGTCAAATATCTAAATTCTTCCCAACAGATTTCATAATCATCCGAATAATATGAAGCTACGTAAATTAATATGAGCACGTTTTTTCCATTGATTTTGCTGGACCATCTACATCCTATCTTCAATATTTTATTATCGACTGGCTGAATTCACCAACTGATTACTTTGCAAAAAAATTAAAGTTTTAATCTAACTGTGACTTCGTCACTTGCAGTCAAAAACTCGAACTTAATTGCAACCTAACTTATTCTATTATTACTTAAATCGATGTCAGTCAGATTAGTCCGCTGAACTCTTGAAAGCTGCTTATTCTTTGTAAAAATAATTAAAAGTATTTAAAAATATTTTGAATTAACATAAATAAATTGAATTGTCTGACCAACAACTGATAATTTTGCATTTAAAACTAAATGTCCTCCTGCAAAATAATGATAAAAATAAGAAGAAATACATTTAAATTGATAATCTTCTTCCCAAAAATGGAATTTGAGGGTTGTAGTGTTTTTCCCTCATATAAATATAAATTTAAATATAGAAATTCTTTGAATAGAATGGTTAATTTGAGACAAATTTTTAAGATTTCAATCTAAATTATAGAATTCTTTTAATTTTTTAAAGATCATCGGAAACTATCAGAAAGATTTCATTATTTCATAATCGCTGATACAGTATCTGTCTTTTGATCTATTATGATTCACTAAAACGCCAAAATAAATATATCGAGCCTCTTTAGGAAATGGCTTATTATCTGCTCCATATTCTAACAGAATACGCTCGTATGTGTCTGTTGGTTTGGCATGAAATACTGGGTATGCCCAATGCCCCCAATCTGCAGCTCTTGTGATATTTTATTTTTTATAGTTTTTGAATCCAACAAATACTGAATAAGTTGATGCTGGTATGCCTTAAACTTTTAAATAAAAAACCATCTTAAACTGAGGTAGATAATTTGGATCGACAGCCATTAAATGAGTGTTATAACACCCTATTAATGGGTGAAGTTGATATTAATCAGAGCCATAAGGAACATATGGTGATTCTTATTTCTTCAAAAAATCTCCTGTTTCAATAGCAAACTTTTTTAAGCTTTCTGGGACCCACTATTACTTTTTCATCATTGCAATAATATTTGTATATGATGAGATATTCAAGAGGTGAGAATAATTTGGATCATGAAATAAAAAAATATTTATCATTTATTGAATTTTATCCTTTTCTTTGAGAGATTTAATTGCACAAAGCACTTATAATTACAGAGGATATTAGTTTAGTTTATTTATTGGCAATGGATGGTTTATATTCATACTCCATTGAGGATTATATCTATACTATAGTGTTGGAGCATAATAATAAAGGAACTCTCAAAAGGATAAAGGCCATTTGTATAATAATAATCAAACGAGATCATTTATTATAAATAATTTAGCTGCATCAGATCAATAGTAATAATAATTAGCTCAGTTTTAAGCTCCTTGAGAGCCTGCCTGCTCCTATTAATCCGAAAACATATTATACATATATATTTTTTAAGATTGAACAAAATGAAAATGTCTAAAACATTAGGATAAAATATCACAAGGGTTGGATATGGGATCTTAGCTTTAAGTTTTGCCGGAGTTTCATACGGAGTGTACGATAAGTACAATTAGAAAGTATTGACACTTTCCTATGTGGGTGGCGCGCTCGCAGTTGCTCTAATAATAGTAGCAAGGATTATCTAATGATCTACATCACATTTTATAAAGAAATACATTTTTTTCATTGATTAATTTTTATGATGTTGACAAATTTTTGATATAATCATCCTTAGCTTTAAAACAGAAGTTCAATAGTGAGATCATCTTGTTATTGACAAACTTCTCATTGTAGTTTTGCTTTTAATCAGAAACTATAAAGTTGATTATGATTGTTTAAAATGAAATCTTTGTGGAGAAATAAGATCTACTTGAATAGAGTAAAAAATTAAAGGGCATCAGGCGCATTAGCCATAATCATTAGTTATTCAAATAAGATTACAAATCTAACAATAGCTCAGAGCCAAGCTCCTTGAGAGTTTATATCTGCTGATCATATAACTTATAATAATTTTTCAAGATCAAACTATAAAGAAAATGTCCAAGATAGTTATACCATTCACAAGGATTGGATATGGACTTTTAGGCTTAAGTTTTGCTGGAGTTTCATATGGAGTATATGATGGATATAATCCAAAAACCTTGAGATATTCCTACGTCGGTGGCGCACTTGGAGTTTCCCTCATAATAGTAGGGAAGATTCTCTTATGATCTGATCACATATTATTAAGAAATAAATAAATCTTCAATCCAATGAATTGTTTTTTACAATAACAGCAAATGCTCTATGAAACTATCATTAATTTTAAAACAAAAGTTTAACAAATTGCGAATTGTAAGTTTATTTATTTTTACCAAGCTATGAATTTAATTTTGATTATAAAAATGAAAATTTAGGCAAAGGAATTGAAGACTTTATTTTTTTATTAAAGTTAAAATTAATAATGAATCGATTTTCTTGCTTTATGGAGGGTTCTAAGAATTTCTAAAGGTTGAAACAAGTAAAACAAGTAAAAGACAAATGAATAAAATTTATTCTTTTAAAATGTTATAAGGTTTTTTAAATAATCAAGCATGGGCGAATAGTTTTCATCTGATTTGTTTTTATATATTTAAGCCATGAATTAGTAATCCAAGCACCTTCGCTACGCTTCGGCGTCGTTTTATTGATTAATATTGCAGGTGCACCTCTACTCATCTGAAGGCCATTGTTATCTAGGCCGACTTCACACCATGGAAACAAGGGGAGATAAGGGGACAAGAGAATAATCATAAGTGTTCCTATGGCCTCTCTATCATTTAGAGGCACAGTGATGACATGGATAATATTGAATATTTTAATTAATGAATGGATGCTGATATTTCCTTTTCAGAATCAGTTCTTCTTTTTCTAGTCAGTTGTTATTTGCCTGTTGTCCTGGCTCGTCATGGCCTTCACCTATTTGTCCTGGCTTAACTTCAACTTTTTTCTTTGAGCTCCAATAATCACAATACCAGATAATGGGGACTTCTAACAGGTAGGCGATTGCTAAGATGCTGATTCCGAGAGACCAATTCGCTCCTAATCCGGCAGTTTGTTCATTTAGTTTTTTGACAGAGTCTATTATTAGCGGAATGATGATGAAGCATTTGATGATGAGGAAAACAATTTCCCAAATCCACTCTTAATTGCCATAAATATACGCAGCAATGGTTTCTAAGACCTCAGCATGAGGGTGTTGATGTCCTTTTGGTGAGCCTCGAGGACCAATTGGTTGGCATTGAGGGTCTTTTGATTATCCTCGATGTCCTTGTGGTTATCCTCGAGGATCTTTTGGTGGGCCTTGATGTCCTTTTGGTTTTGAAGGATCATCTACATGAGTTGCTTCGTGGTGATTTCTTACGCCATGTCCTGATGTTATGAATAAAAGTATTATGGATGATAAATTCAGAAGCTCTCATTTAAATAGCTAAAACGCTTCACTTCATATAATAAAAAGGGAGCAAAAGATAAGCTCATCTTTTGGGCCATCAAAATTTACTGCCGACCCAATGACCCTGGGTCATTAAGAAGATAGTAAGAAA
>Ga0302268_1000574_pt1 | contig 22832 bp, 36 predicted proteins | sample III_Bog_E2_1_FD_194554 | JGI IMG/M metagenome (GOLD analysis project Ga0302268, IMG submission 194554) | Peat permafrost microbial communities from Stordalen Mire near Abisko, Sweden - III_Bog_E2_1 | ecosystem: Environmental > Terrestrial > Soil > Wetlands > Peat | place: Sweden: Abisko... | reverse complement strand
AGGATTTTGGGAATATCAGACTTATTTAGGGCGTGTCAATAACAAAGTGTTCTTTTTATTGGCGAGCATCAAACCTAGGTAGTTCCTCTACTAACACTTGTAAAACCCGTACGTTTTGTAGTATAGTTGGGATTGCTATTATGGAGGTTTTATATGACAATTTTAAGCGTAAGTGCTGCAAGACAAAATTTATATAGTTTGGTTAATGAAATATCTGATGGGCATAAACCAATTTATATTAAAGGCAAAAAAAGCAATGCCGTATTGGTATCCGAACAAGAATGGAATAGTGTAAAAGAAACAGCACATCTTATGAGCAGCCCCTATAATGCTTTGGCTTTGATGAAATCAATTAAAGAAATAGAAAAAAATACACGCAAGAAAAAATCTAAAAAATGATAGTTTCTTGGTCTGAATCTTCGTGGAATGAGTATTTATATTGGCAAGCAACTGATAAAAATATATTAAAAAAGATTAATGGCATAATTAAAGATATTATACGTAGCCCGTTCTCTGGTATTGGTAAGCCTGAGCCATTAAAATATAAAAATGGCAACTTTTGGGCAAGAAGAATTAATGAAGAACATCGCCTAGTTTATACATTAGATAAAGACATAATCTATATTGCTCAATGTAGGTGGCATTATAATAAATAATTAATCTCTCCGCCCATCATATCTTGGTAATTCCTCTATTTCTTCTATAGACAAGCCCAAGCATTTACTTATTATCTCTGGGCTTACGCCAGCATTTAATAAGTTAATGGCAATTTCTCTAGCTTTTTCAATTTTCGCTTCTAAAATAATTAAAACCTCGTACGTTATAAAATCTGCTTCCGTATAATGTTCTTTATTCATTCTTATATAGTAGGCGCATAATGAATGATAAAAAATAGCATATACACTAATAATTTATGTTAGTGTATATGCGCTTAATACTATATTCTAAGCTTTTTTTTAGCTGGCGAATTAGGAGCGTCAACTACACTAGCTACCGTAGATACAGCGCTTTCCACGCCCTCAACAATAGGTAATGCTTCTGGAGCAACAACACCAACTACAGTGTTAACAACAGGCTCAACAGCTTCTACAGTTGAAACAGCGGCCGCAACTTCCGGTTGAATATTAGAAACTGCGCTAGCAACATCGGATTCAATCTTAGGGGCTTCGGCTTCCACATGATGTCCAATGGCATCTATTTTAGCATGGAAATTAGCCATGGCTTCGTGTAATTCGGCTTTAAGTTTATTTAATACAGTCGTAATGCTTTTAGGTTGATTATCAGTAGGCATCGTAACTCTCCTTGTTTGTTAAAATTTATGGTGAACCAGGTTTATATTTAGGCGATGGCGGTAATTCTATAGTACGCCAATATTCAACTGAAGATTCTCGGTGAAATTCGGCAAGTTCAGCCTCAGTAGGCGCATAATCTGAAAGGATAACGCAATCTTCTGCAATTTCGATTACCTTTTCATCTTCGGATTTTTCTGTTATTACAGGTACCGATTCATCTTCGTTTTTCATTTCTTTTTCTTTACCTTAAGAACTTTGTTAGCCTTAGCATCTATCTTTTCTTCTGTTTCTTTAGATATTTTACCCTTATGCTCCATCTCAGATGCACGAGCCTTAGCATTGGCAGCGTGAGATTTGTCAGGCACTGGAAACTTACGTGATTTGGGTAATGCAAACTCTTTTGGTTTTAATTTCTTTCTGGCGTTAGTTGTTAGTTTTGACATTTTATTAATCCTTTAAAAATAGTTTACTTCTTTCTTCTTCAAATTTAGCGTCAGCTAAAAGATTCTTATAACCTAAATCTTGATTCAACTCAAGAATCTCATATTGCTCCAAAGTAATCAGAGGCAGCGGCTTTAATGGCGGAAAGGTATGTGATTTAGTTGTCATTCGCTATCCTTTTAATCGCAATATCCATATATTCCTGTTGCTTTTCAATTCCTATGAACCTAAATCCCTCTAGCTTAGCAGCAATTCCAGTTGAACCGCTGCCCATAAACCCACATGATTTGATCCCGAATTTCAAACCCGGCATCTTCAATTGCACAGGCCATCCTATGATAAGTGCGGCTACCGCCGAACGCTAATAAATGGCCACCTGGCTTTAATACCTCTAGGCATAGTTTCCATAACTCGACATCATTAGCAATGCCAGACTTATCCCAGCCTTTGTTCATAAACCCAAGTTCATACGGCGGGTCAGTAACAATTGCATCTACCTGTTGACCCTTTGCAATCAAATCCCTTATCGCATCTTTACAATCCGACAAGACGCAGACATATCCCTTGTCTAACACTATTCTTCCCTATGTTTGTGGGCTATTTCTGCACTTTTAATTACATGCTCCACCGCAGTTCTAGCATTTTCGGAATCAACCTTTTCTTGTTCAATTCCAAGTTTGATTTGGTTCTGATTAATTTGCGCCATAATCTGCATAAACTTAACATCAGTTAAGGTCTTCTCATTAGCAACTTTAGCAGCTTGGATAGCTAGCTCTCCTTCTTGTTTTTGTTGTTGTTGCTGAATCTTAGCCATCTCAATTTGTTTAATGGCCTCGGTTTGCTCACGCATTGCGGTTTCTTCAGGATTGCCTTGCTGTGCTTGTTGTTGTTTTTGTTCTTCTAATTGCTTCATAAACTGAACGGCTTGAGCCTTAAGCCCCTCAATACCTCTAATGTCCATGTTATCTAGAATTGTTTCTAGCCCCATAGTATTAATAAACTCAGCAAACAATTGACTGGACTGCATCATTCTAATTATTTGATCAAGCGCTACTTGTTTTTGTACTGCGCTACTAACCCCTGCTTCAACCTTAATCTGTAAACTATTTGGGTTGTAACTAAAGTCTACGCTTTCAGGATTATTTGGGTGATTAATAATTTGGTAAGAGCGCTTACCGTCAGGCGCCTTTACTGGTAAGCTTCTAGGCGTTACATAATACTTAGGAATTAAGTCAACAACTATTTGGGCAACCCTATTTAAGCCTCTAATATAGCCCTGTAAATAAGGAATGGCCGCAGCATTAGATTGCATTGCTCCTTGCTGTATGGCGACCCCTGATATTTGCTTATCGTTAGTTCCTAATATGGAATCATACGTACCTAATATAGTTTGGGTAACCTGATCGGTCCCCATAAAAGTCATATTAACAATGTCGGGAGTAGGGGTTCGTTGAACTTCTCTTGGGGGCGGTAATGGTTGCTCTGGATTATCTTTATAAAATGCGTTATAAACCAACGTAGATGCTTGCTGTACGTTTTTATAAGCGTCCGCATAATCCTCTGGTATAGACTCAACTGCTACCATAAATTTATGTTGCACCATGTTTTCAATTTCGGCAGCAACGGTCTGTCCTGAGAAGTTTTTAAGTTGTTGCACACCTTTAGCATGATAAACAAAAGGCCTGGTCATCTGCATTGATGCACCATCTTCGTTTTCTCTAATTACCACACTATTGCCATCAATAAATACTAACGGGAAGAACTTATAGGATGTTTCTTCGTGAGACAGTACTTTATCTTCACAAACCATATAGCGATCAATTGTTTCGATAATGGTTTCTCTTTCATCTATAAGAATGGGGGCTTGTTCAATAAACCCTTGATTACCCCATAGTTTAAGGAATTCCTCATAATGTTTTTTAACAATAGTATGGCCGTTAGAAAGTTTTACGATCTTCTCTTTCTTCTTTTTCTTGCAGTAGTAATCGGCAACCAGTATGATTTCTTGATCTTGATTTAAATAGCTCCAATTAAAATCGCCTACATGGCTCGATCTTTCAAACTTCATATTGTCGGCCGAGCCTTTACCGAATTCTTCTTCAAAATCTTCTTTTGATTTAGGGATTAACTGAAAGCAGTAATTACCATCGCCCTTATGTGATTCTCTGGCTAACGGATCGAAGCCAGTTAAAGTTGGATCGAATACTCGCTCTACTTTAATATTTTGCTCAAAAGATAGCTCGTTAATGTAGCCTGTATAAACGTGGACAACACTATAACCACCAGCTAATAAGTCTGAATAAATGTTATACTCTAGTGCATCGTTGGAGGCGTCAAAGAAAATCTCTCTTAAATGCGCCTCTATTATTTCTAATGTTTGTAAAAATTCTGGGGTTAGCTCTTCAATTCGCACACCGTCGGCAGCTCTTGCCACTATTGATGGTTCTTGTTTCGCGAACTCGCCTCTTAGCCTTGAAATCATCGCTTCTAAGATGTTAAATTCTATTGCAGGTTTTTGTAGCACATCTAATTTAGTGATGTCATCGGACGATAACGAAGTCTGGAAGACAAACTTCATAAAGTCATTAAAGCGATTAACATTCTTTATAAAATATTCGTGCGCGTGCTCAATATTTTTCTTGATTTCGTTTAACTTATCCGTGTGCTTTTTAGCTACCATTTGAAATCCTTTTCTGGTGGTTGAACTACTTAGATAGATACATTCCTTATATCTAAGTTTTTAGTATAGTAAAATCTAAGGAAATAACTATAAATGGGGATAAGAATGGCACACATAGATACATTACAAGTATACAAAGAATATTTATCTGGGGGCTACACAGAAAGCCAAGCAATTACGGCTGTAAAGGCCTTGAATGCCTCATTTGACGGCGCAGCCACTAAAGAAGATTTAAATAGCCTAGAAAAAAGAATAGATTCAAAGTTTGATGCTAAGTTCGGTATGCTAGAAAAAGCCTGCATAGCAATAATTGTGCTGCTTCTGAAGGTAGCTTTTTGGTGATTCATATTTTTTCCCTATGGTTGCCTCTAGTGGCTTCAATCCGTTGATCTATCCAGTTGTCTACCTCGCTCTCAAGCCAGCCAACCGATCTGGCTGAAAGTTTTATAGGTTTAGGGAAAACACCTTTAGAGACTTTTAAATAAGATACCGAACCCTATTGTTCTTTATAATAGGGTTCATAAAGCCATAACGCATTGAAAATTAAGGAAATTAAGGTAGACTCTATTGTTTTTTGGGAGATCCTTTTTTTGCCCATTCTGGCCTAATAAAGCTAGCCATGCGCTTTGCTGTAGTTGGGTCAAATTCTTTATTACTTAACCAATCAATTACATCTTGATTCCTTGGATGCTGTTTTTCTTAGTACAGGCTCAGCTTAGATAATGTTTTATATTCTTTCATTGTACAAAAATGGATAACCAATTTCGTACAATTAAACGATGCTTTTCGTACAATAATTAAGGTTTTCGTACAATTCTTTATCGTTTTCGTATTATGGATAACAATTTTCGTTAAAGTTGTGCTATTTTCGTACAATTATTTAATTAATTTCGTACTATAAATTGTTATTTTTAAAAAATTTATTTGCACTAGAAAACTTCCTGTTCAGATTTTCTACTGACAAATTTTCTTTTTCAGGAAATTTATTTGCAATATCATCAATTAGTTTATTTTGAGTTTTATAAGGGGTAATACTATTATGTTCATCATGTCCTTTTGATATTAGCACACGTAATAAGCTGCCTATATGGTAATCATATATTTCTTTCTCCTCCACGTAGGAGCCCAGCTTTTTGAACACATCAACATTTGACTCTAATGAGTTATAAATAGCCTAGAAAAAAGAATAGATTCAAAGTTTGATTAAAGTTATGATTACAGTATAATTTATTTGATGTTCTTTATTAGCCGTTAGTAGTTCTGCAAAAACACTAACGGTAGCTTTTTGGCCTTAATTATTTTCTAGACCTCCTAATGGCTGTCAGTTTAGTATTAAAATCTTGCGCCAATGATTTAAGTATTGGTGCGCTTGGGTTTGGCTGTTCCCTAAATGCCGTAACAGGATAAGCAAAAGTTAAACAAAGCGCGTCCGCTTCGTCTGACGACCTGATTCCCCTCTTTTTCATATCTTCCTTTTTCTCCATAACCAATCTAGAGTTGGAATCAAAACTATAGCGTATACCGCATAAATCTGCATGTAAGCTGTCTACATCTGGTATTTGTACTGGGATATCCTCTAGCCAATTGGCGCACTTACCCCACATCTCAGCACGCTTATTTGAATACTTCTGGTCGTCTAAGCTTTTTGAACCAGCGTTAACCGCAACGACAGCCTCCTTGTGGCCTAATTCATTAAGCCTGTCGACAACACCAGCTCCCAATCCGCCGACATCAACAAACACCTTTAAAGGCCGATGCTGTTCAATCAATGAATGAACAATGCCAGTTACCTCCATTGTGTCTTTCTTGGTATAGCTTTGTAATCCAAATGCCACACGGCCTTGCCTAAAGATTATTGAAGTGCGATCATCACCAAATCGGGCAGGGTCAACCCCCATAATTAAAGGGCCGTATTTCTCTGCCGTTTCTTTTCTCGCTCGCATTACTATTGATGAATCGATAAATGAATTCTCGCCTTTAAGTTGGAAAGCCTCATTTGGATTGCATGGATATTCCTGGCAAAAGCTTTTCTCCCCGTCTTGACCGTTAACTGATAAATCAGTAATTTTAAATCGCCGCCAGGCTATCTGCTCTAAGGTTAACCGATAAGCTTCAATTAAGCGTAACTCTATATGATTAGGTTTAAAGTCCGGCGACGTTTGTCTTTTATATTCGTCTTGCCAGAACCATGGAACAAAGATAGCTATAAAATCAGACATGCCGCCCTCTGCTTTTTGCCACATCTGATGAAAGTAATTACCAACCCCGTTAGCGGTTGATTCCAATATGATCTCTGTTCCTGTTGCGTCTGGCACGGCTTGCAGTATACCTTTAGTATGCTCGTGAGCATTTGCCCAAAAGGCAATCTCAGAGCCATGGAATAATTGAATAGTACTGGAGCGCCCAACCGCTTTATTTTCGGCTGTTCCTAGTTTATATCCGCTATCTAACCGCCCAAAGATAAGCTCTTTAGAGTTGTTGGTGCTAATATCAGGCTGAACTAAGTTTGGGGTATTCTGATAAAACCGCTGCGCCATCTTAAATAGATTATTGGTAGCATCTAATGCATGAGTTAAGATAAAGCATTGTGTCCCCTTATTGTGGGTGGTCTTATGATAGAAGCGTCCGCCCACATAAGTTGAGTTGTGCGATACTAGTCCTTCGCATACGTATGTTTTATTGCTTGTTTGTAAATCTATAACTCTTTGTTTTTTTAGGTGAGTTATTTTGATTATTTTTGCCCAAGGCTTGATACCATCTGTAGCTGCCTTCCCTGGTAACTCATGCCCCAAGTGCCACTCATCCTCAGTAAACCTAGTTGGTCTGCATCTTGAAAATAACTCCATTATATAAGGAAGCCTATGGATATCTAAGCGATGTACTGGCTTATCCCCAAGCTTGCTGCTTATCCCAGAAGTTCTACGATCTAGAACTTCACAATAAGGCATCTCAATGCTTTTAAAGTATGCCTTTATTCTATCTAAAACTGGGCCAGCTGTTTGGTGTACACTAATTCTTTTTGTGCCACCATTTTTACCTCGCATACTTCCTTCGCCATCGATAATTCCACCCATCCAGCCATCCTCGTAAGATGACTTATAGTTTGGCGGCCGCATAACCACCCTTACATGATCCCCAACCTTAAAGTCGGCTACACGCCGCCACCTTTGCTCACAGCCACCCCTTTGTTTGCAAAGCATCCTATGTTCTGGGGTTACAACTAGTCTTGCACCATTATCAAATAAAATTTCATAAGTCTGTTTATAGAAAGTAGCCTTCGCTTCTACGACAGAAGTCCTAAATTTTCTTGATTGTTTGCGCCCTATTTTGGTAATCCCAGCAGAATTTTCATCACAACTAACTAGTTTATCTCCCACATTAATTGTTCCTATGGGCAACCATTTATAATCAGCTGTTAGCACGCGCATATCAGGGGAAAAACAGCAGCCCTGTTGTCTTCCTTTCAAGATCAGTGCTCTAACTCTACCTGTTTGTCTTCTTTGATCTTCTAATCGCTCATGTATATACTGCTGCGCTTTATTTAAGACAAACGGCGCAATCTCACCTTGCTTAGTGCGGATTTTAAGACAACGCGAAGCATAATGTATAAAGTTGTCTTTTAAAAGTTGGCGTGTCTTAATCTCGTCATCAGTCATCGTATGACTTATTGTTTTTTTCGTCCATCATTTTATCATTCCATTTATACGAAGCTTTTTTCCGTAAACTCTTTATAGCGTTATCTCTAATTTGAGACGGCCTCGACCAGCTCACTCCAAACGTAGTGGCTATTTCTCTAAAAGTTAAGCCGTCTCGATAAAAAAAGTTTATTACCTGCTGCTGCTTAGTTGGTAATTGTTTAATATAATCTGGCAATTCTGTTACGGTTATAAGTACACGCCCTTCAAAGTTACCGTTAATTAGCTCTAATAATCGCTCAAAGCTATGCGAGCGCACACTATAGTTCATCTTTTATCCTTGTTATTGGTGCTTGCTTTTGATGGGATTCGTGTTTTTTACGTATTAATTGTAATCTTTTAATATTCTCTTCTAAAGTAAAAAAGCTCGCCAAACTAAAGGCCAATCGTTTTGCTTGCTCTATCTTTTTTGCTAATTTATTAAAACACTCCGCTATATACCCACATCCTGTAAGTGGGCTTATATTTTCTAGCGTTTCCTCTATCTCATAGAGGTTTTGTACTATTTCACTTACCAAATCACTTGCATTTAATTCACTCATTCTCTTAACACTCCTTCTAACTTTTGTTTAAATTCTGCCAAAGTAATTGGCGTTACATCAATGGTGCTTGGTGTCATAAACTCGTAGAACATTACAGCTAATGCATAAAAGTCTCCTGGAGTTAGCGCATCAAATTCTTTGTTGTTTATAATAGGCGGCCAATTCGGTCCTTGCAGATCTGGTAATGGCCTCATTTCAAAAGCTCCAGCGCATCCTCATGTTTAATATTAACTGTTGATTCACTATGAACTCTGTCGCCATAAATTTTTGGTATTAGTTTTGATGTTAACCATTTACGAGTGTCAACTCGTAGTCTTGCGTGTTGTATTTCTTCACTAGTAATTTTTGGTTCATCACAAATATCTATAATTTGTTCTGCGAATAGATCGGCCTGAATAAGTTTAGCCTGTGCGTAGCGTGCAGCAAATTCTGGGTAATTAAAGCGCCATTCCATAAGGGTTTGGCAACAAGGAAAGTCTGGATTTGAATCACACATTCTGCGCATACCATCTGTGCAAGTGGATACCTTGTGGCAAATTTTATTTGCTAATGCTTCCGTATAATTTGTTGGTCTGCCACTAGTGTGTTTACTTTTTACGCTTAACTTGATTGGGGGTAGTTTTGCTATCTGTTTTTTTAACTTCTCGCGATTCTTCTCTTTTTGCGTCATTGGTGACATCCTTGTCTATTGTTGGTTTAACTTCCCCATCATTTAAAGTAATGCTATCGCCACTCCATGGCTCGTCTGGGGTTTTTTCTAAGCCTGTGCCTTTACAGATGCCGCATTCACCCATTATCATCCCTAGTTTCATAATCTTTTTATTGCCGTTACAGGCTGTACATCTGCGCTTCATAATATGAACCTCCTTGTTATATTATAGTTTATTAATCATTTACAAAGCATGCCAATTATTCCGCCTAAACCAGCTATTAAAAATGCCATAATCCAACGGTGGTTAATGCTCATCTCGCTTCTAAGTAAACCAATTTCTGTTTTTAAGTCTTGTCTTGCTAAATCAAATTTAGAGTCAGTTCTAGTTTCCAGATTGGCAATATCTTGTCTTGCTAAATCAAATTTAGAGTCAGTTCTAGTTTCCAGATTGGCAATATCTTTTCTAACTAAATCAAATTTAGAGTCAGTTCTAGTTTCCAGATGTTGTAAATATTCTTTAGTTGCCAAATGACTAATAGCATTATCAAATGCCATTGCTTGATTAAATGCTTGTTCGTCTGGTATTCCTGCTTTAACTAATTCATGGTAATAAACTAATGCGTTTGATGTTGCCATATTCAATCCCCCTTTTTTATATTATCCTAAAGTACTTTAAAACGATGGCCACAATAATAGGTAATATAAATCCTACTAATAATGTGCTTCCTAAGGAATACACGAAGAAAATTTTTAAGTCTTTTTCTAGCATTTGTAATCCATTAGTAAACTCATTTTTGGTTAATAATAAATCTTCTTTGGTTACTAAATCAGAATGATAAACTCCTAAGGACTTTACCGCTGTCATTGCCTGAGCCTCAGTATAACCACCTTCTAAGTATTCTTTGTACATTTGTAATGTATCTATGTTTGCCATATTCAATCCCCCTTTTTATTATTATCTTCTTTTTTAATTCTTTCTTCCAGCCAAAATCTAGCCAAGCTAGATGGCGACATGCCCCTTTTACGTGCAAGTACGCTTAATTTATTACGCGTTATGGATGTCAATCTCACACTTAAAGGAGTTCCTAATAACTCTTTTTCTGTTTTATCCAACATTTTTATAAACTACCTCTTGACATTGTGTCGTTTTGTATTACAATGTAGTTATTATTACACAAAAACATAAAAATTACAAGAAGAGGCAAATAATGAGAACTTATACTATCAATACAGAATATGTCCAAGAGCGTCCGTTTTTTAACTGGATAGCCAACCTAGACAATTATTCGGGTGGCGATTGCCTTGGAAAAGGTGATACCGAATTCGAGGCAATAGAAGATTTATTTAATCAATTAGAATTGAACCAGGAGGAAATAATATGATAAACGGTATATACGACAATTTAGACATTAACGAATACCACGCAGATAATAGCATTAGCTCAACTGGTATCAATTTGATACTAGATTGTCCTAAACGGTATTACTACGAATATCACGTAAAACGTACAGAGTTAGACGAGAAAGAATTAAAGAAACAAGCAGAAAAATATAAGCTCGGACGTGCTGTTCATACACTTGTATTAGAGCCAAAAAAATTCGATAATACCTTTTATTGTATGACAGAATCAGTGAATTTATCTACAAAGATTGGTAAAGAGATTTACGCTCAAGCTGAGATTACAGCTAATGGACGAGATATTTTAAGAACTGGCGAATGGGAAGATATTAAAGACATGGCTAACGTTATAGCTGCACATCCTGTTTGGAACGAGCTAAAAGACGGTAAAGTTGAGCAATCTATATTTTGGGAAGGTGGCACATTTGATACACCACTTAGATCAAGGCCAGATATTTTTAATGATAAATTAATAATTGATCTTAAAACCACTGATTCAATTAAAGCGTTTTCAAATTCTATTTATCAGTATGGCTATCATAGACAAGCTGCTATGCAGATAGACGCATTAAAACAATTAGATGGTAAAAAAAGATTCTTTGCCTTTTTCGTAGTTGAGAAAAAACCGCCTTATTTAACAGCCTGCTTTACTTTAGACGAAGGCTCGTTAGCGCAAGGCAGACTAGAATATCTAGATGGTGCAGCTTTATATACTGAATGTGTAAGATATAAAGAATGGCCAGGGTATGAAGAAAAATTCCAATTAATATCATTACCTAATTGGGCAAAAATGAAAGAATTAGATAATCAAGCAGGGGGATTAAAATGCTTAGCTCAAATGTAAAGCCAATTAAACCAAAACAAACGTTAACAGAACTTTTAGCGGATACTGATAGCAATATCTATTATACCCTTAAAAATTCGATTTATCCTGGCGCTAAAGATGAATCTATAGGAATGGTTTTAGCATATTGTAAAGCTAAAAAGTATGATCCAATAGCAAAACCTGTTCATATTGTGCCTATGAGTGTAAAAAACAGTCAAACTGGTAGTTATGAATATAGGGATGTTTTAATGCCTGGTATTGCATCATATCGTATTGACGCTGATAGAACTGGGCTATATTTGGGAATTAGCGAACCTGAATACGGTCCAACGATAACAGAAAGGTTGGGAACTATAGAAATATCTTATCCTGAATGGTGTAAGATGACTGTAGAAAAATATAATCCTACTAGCGGTAAAAGCTCTTTCTTTTCTGCCAAAGAGTATTGGAAAGAAAACTACGCAAACAAGGGTAAAATAAAAGGAACATCACAAGTTGATGAAACCCCTAATGCTATGTGGGCAAAAAGACCTTTTGGACAAATAGCTAAATGTACAGAGGCTCAAGCACTTAGGAAAGCTTTTTCAGATGTTCTTGGTGTGCATCCAACCTTTGAAGAAATGGAAGGTAAAGAGCCGAAAGATGTTGTTAGTGTTGTAGATCTAGTTGATGTCGGCGCTACCGTTACTGCTGAACAATTAGATATTGTTAAAAGCAAAATAATATTGTCGGATAGCGAAGAAATAGCGTTATGTAATTATCTAAAAATTAACAGTTTAGATCATATGCTAGCAAAAGATTTCGCTGATGTTATAAGGCAGCTTGATAAAAAAATTGATAAGCAACAAAAGATTAATAGTTTGCCTATTAACACAGTGTTTGAAGAAATCAGCACAAATGACTTGCAAGAGGCAAATTAAAATATTACCATTATACTGCATTTTTTTATTCTTAGATCTGTTAGTGATTTGAAAGACCGCTAACAGATTACTCCTGACCTAAAGGAGCTTATAGAACTTCTTTAGGTTAGCTTAATGAGAATATCCTAAATTGTTAATTAATCATGGCTGATATTTAGCCCTTACGGTCCTCCCTGGGTTTCCGTATGGGCTAAATTTTTTATGGCTATTAATGTCTGCTTTTTTGTTGTTCTAAGATTTTCCTAAGATAAGCCCCCTTGTTTTTTATTTGGATCCCTTTTTTCTTTTCGTGTTCTCTCATAGCTACAATTATTTCAGTTAGTGCAGTAAACCCAAACTCGTTAACCCACCTATCTACCGATTTCTTATTTACCTTCATCATCAACAAATCATTTTTTATATCAATTTGTTGCTCTTTAATCATATGATTTTTATTTAATGATTGTGATATATGATTATGGGTGGGCGCTGTGACTACAGCCCCCCTGGTCTCTCTGGGTACAGCTCCTATGTTCTCTGGGACTATAGGTAAAGAATTATCCACAGGGTTATACATAGAAATTGGCATGTTATCCACATAGTTATCCACAGCGTCAGTATAAGTAGGCATTTGAATAGCTACGTGCCTTGGAAGTAACGACAGGTTAATTTTATATTCGTTAGCTTTATGCGTTTGACTGTTGCCCTGCTTTATTAAAACTATCCGTTTTTTATCTAATAAAGCTTTTATAGTTCGTTGAATAGTACTCTTAGAAAACTTAAGTTCAGCAACTAGAGTGTTAAGGCCAGGATAAATATTAGTTCCGTCCTCGCTGGCATATAAGGCCATCCTGGCGTAAACAGCGGTCTCAATTCCTGTTAGTCGATACTTCCCATTAGAATCCTTGGCCTGGTCGCGAAATGCAGCCAGCATTAACATAAAACACATGTAATTTACTCCCTGTAAATAACTGACGTTTGGTTTGACTTTAGTGGCTAATCGTCTGATACTTTCCCTTTATCCATGCAAAATAATTTTGCCCTAGGAACTTAACTCCGCCTAGGGCGTTTTTATATTAAACTCTGTACTCTTAAAGCCGTCAATTATTAAGATGCTTTAAATATAAACAACCAAAAGATACCACTAGCGCATTCTAATGCCGCTAGTGGTTAAGGAAATTAAATGTACATTAACACATTAGACTGCGTTTTAAAATTAACTATAGTACTTGCTGCTCTTGATGGTTGTATCCGTTATGACTCTAAATATTCAATACCCATAACGGATGTGATTTAACCATCAGCTAATTATAATAATTCTTGTTCAAATATGAACAATTAAAAAGTTTGTTAATTTTTTATAAGGATTATTATGGATAATACATCTATGTTTTTATACCCTAAACAAGCAGCAAAATTTCTTGGTGTTGGTAGAACACAATTTTATTATTTTAGAAAACTTTCAAATTTCCCAAAGTCAAAAAATCCGCTAAACAAACGCCCACTTTATTTAAGGTGTGAATTAGAAGCTTGGGCAAAAACTATAACTTAATGCTGATAAAAACAATTATTAAGATGATGGCCTAGCTCTTAACACTGATGGGTTACTATAAGAATAGACTACCGCATCTGCATCATAGATTGTCACCGATTGTCCGGAAGAAGGGGTAGTAGTAGTTTCTGTAGATGAGGGGCTAAGAGTTAAAGGAAAAACCACGTCAGTTAAATTTTGCTCTTGCCGTCTAAGATGTGCTGAACAATGATACAATAATTCTGGGTGTTCGTGGTGTTTATGATGTTGTTTAAATTTAGCTAAGACTTTCATAACTAACATCTTATCTTTAACTTCACGTGGCAATGATGTTAAAGAGTTAGCGCTAAGAGACATTGGGATAGTTTCGGTATGTTGACGAGGTAATAACGGTGTGTCTTCACAGTTAAATTTGGTTTGATTTTTAAACGACCATAATAAAGATTTTTCTAGATCAACAGTAGATCCGTATTTTGTTAAAGCATTGCATCTTTGGATAGTTTTTTGTAGTTTCTTTTGTAGAAATTCCTGTTGTTCTAAAAATACTTCTAAATCTCCTTCGTAAATTAAAGCATCCAACATCCGCTTCCAATCGTGTGGGTGCGATCCAAAATCTTTTAATGGAGGTTTACGAAAATTTCTAATACAAAACTCTATTACTTTTCTAATGGTATCGCCTGTTATGTTATAGCCTTGATGCCTAAATGCTTCCTCTAACTCTCTTTCTCTTTGTTTAGTTAAGTAAAAATCAGGATCGCCGTATTTAAAATAACAAAAAGCTTTAGTTGCCATTCTGGCACAAAATCCTGTTATGCCACCTCCTGATGTTACAGCTGCGTATAATGTAGCTAATGACTGAAAATTACTTGGTATGCCTAATGCTGTTACTATACCGCTTAAAAACTGGGCAAATGCGGCGCTTTGATAAAACATTACACCGCCAGCTATGCAACCAATAGACGTAAGGATAACCCTAAACATGCTTCTAGTTACATGTTTACATTTTAATATTGCCTCTATTTCTTCCTTTAAGAAAACAAAAGGAAACAACAGTAGATTTATAAGTTGTGCGTTTAATAAATAATTTGCCATATTACCTTAAAGTATTAAGCATTTGTTTTTAGGCGGCCTCGGCGTAGCTTTATGAACAGTTACTGGCGGTAACTCTACCGTTGATGTTGCTGGGGTTGTTGGAGATGCAAACGTACCCTCGGTTGGGTACCTTGTAGTTGGTGCTTGAGGGCTGGTAGTTGGTTGTAACAAATCAAAAGTTCCCGAAGGATGAATTTTAAAGTGTAATCTACGGTTAGCCGCAGGACGTGCAGTCCACCTACAATTTGCTTTGTAATAAGGCTCTGTACTATCAATCCTCTCTATAAAAAATATGCGATACGGGTGAGGGGGTGCGCCCATATCTCTAATAAAATTAGAATAAGAATACATCCAATCATCACAAACTTTTGCGCCAATTGCTCCAAAATCTTTATATGACGGATTATTTGGGTTGTAACAGCGATCTCGTATTTCTAACCATTCTTGATACACTGGGTTAATAATAATATCCATAACGCTATTAGCATCCGCACTGCTACCGCTAGATCTAGGTTCTCCAGTATACATCGTACAGCTCTCCTCTTTTTTTATATTTTCAAGAAAGTATAGCTTAAATATGCTGACAAGTTAGCAATCTACCGTAAGATGTTCAAATTTTGAACAGTTAAGGAAACCTCGGAAATTTCAGCAAACAGTTATCTTATCCACAGGGTTATTAAAAGATTTTGTGGATAAGTTTATTTACAAGAGTGTATTTACTTTTAATTACTTTTATCTTACGTTAATGCTTATTATAATCATATAAATTTTAAAAACATATAAGTTGGAGTAAAAATGAGTAACGGTACATTGTGTTTATCACAAATTAGTAAATTAGTTGGGATGCATGGGGCATGTTTGCATGAAAGAGCAAAAGCTAGAAGAACAAAGACTCAAAAACTGTCAAGGGGGGGACAATACAAGATTTTATTAACGCCCGAACAAATAAAAAAAATAATACACGATCGATTTAATCCTTTAAGCGGGAAAGTAATTTATATAGGAAATTTAAAAGGTGGGGTGGGAAAAACTACGTTAGCATATTTAACAATAGAGATGCTATCCACACTAGGTTTAAAAACTTGTGCTATTGATTTAGATATTCAAGCAAATTTAACCAGACAATTTGATGGCATAAAAGCAAATCCTCCGGTATTTGCGGACTTGGTAGATAAAAAACTTAAAATAGAAGATATAATAATTAAATTAAGTCCTACTTTAGATATTATACCATCTTCGTTGAAAAATGGTTTAATTCAAAAAACGCTATCCCACGAAACACCAAAACATTATTTAACGTGGTTTAATTCATTATGCCTTTCATATTTACGATCTAAATATGATGTTATTGTCGTAGATACTCCACCCAGTTTAACCACTCTAAACTCAGTATTTTGTTTGTGTTTACAAAGCACTGATAATTTATTGATCCCTGCTTGTGCCGATGAGTTTTCTATAATGGGCATAGAAATGTTTTTAGAAGACGTAAAAACTATCCGTGAATCCTATAAAACCAATTCAGAACCAAAAACAAGCATACTCATAAATAAATTCTTTCAGAATCAAACTAACAACATAGAAATGTTTGCCAAAATAAGCAAAGCATATCCTAACTTGTTATCTAAAAATGTAATTAAAGACTGTGCAAAAATAAGAGAAACAACTACCGATAAAAAACATATAGGAGACGCAACCAGAAAATCAGAGCTTTTTGATGTTCTTGTTACATTATTAAATGAGTTTAATATTTTAAAAAAAGTGAAATAAATAATGTCTGTCGATATAGATAAAATCTTAAAAAAAGCTAAAGAATTAAACGCGAAGAAAAAAAACAAGCCACAATGTAACTCTGTTATTACTGGCTTACCGGCCGAATATAAACCATGGTATCAAGGTGATAACTTTTCTCCTGAAGAAGCTGAGAAGTTAGAAACCTCTCAGCCGCCGATCATGGAAGTTTTGGTTACGGCGGCCGTTGAGGAAAAAAACTCCCATCAAAATTTACATTTCAAGGAAGATAACTTTATGAATCATGACAATGACATAAAAATGGATGAAATTCAACTTAAAACAAACCTAGTACAAACGGAGTACAAACCTAGTACAGGCACAGATCGTACACAGATCGTACACAAACGTGATTCAAACTGGAGTCAAAGTGGAGTCAAACTGGAGTCAAACTGGAGTCAAAGTGGAGTCAAACTGGAGTCAAACTGGAGTCAAAGTGGAGTCAAAGTGGAGTCCAGATTACTTTCAAAATCAGAAACTGGAGTCAAACTGGAGTCACAACTGGAGTCAAAGTGGAGTCAAAGTGGAGTCAAAGTGGAGTCAAAACAGCCAAATTACTCCTCGTTAGTTGGGCTTCAAAGAGCTATCATTTTTTTGATTTATTCAGAATGCCAAAAAGCTAGATCTAAGGTTACCAATCCATTAACGGTGGAACATATTAAAGATGCCATAAATTGCAAAAAATCCAGCATAAAAGCAGCAATACGGCGGTTAGAAAGAAAACACTGTATATCCAGAGTTGCTTATAAAAATGGTAAGGGTGGATGGTCAAAATATACTATCCCTGATTTGTTGTTTCATGAGATGCTCCACCTTGAAACTGGAGTCAAAGTGGAGTCAAAGTGGAGTCAAAGTGGAGTCAAAGTGGAGTCCAAAGTGGAGTCAACCCCCGTTAGTAGTAGTAGTTATATTAATAATAAAAATACTACTACTAACGGAAACGAGCTTCCCGAGGAATGGAGGAACATAAATTTAGATCCCTTACAAGATATTGGCTTTTCAGAAAAACATCTTAGACAGATTTTTAATCTTAACCTCCCCGATGTAGTCGAGGAATCAATCAAGCATTTTGCATTTGGGCTTTTGAATAATCCAAATGCAAAACAATATACAAATCCGATAAACGTGATAATGGGAGTTTTACGAAAAGGCCAAGCGTGGGTTGAAAATAATTACAAATCACCACAAGAAATAGCACAACAAGAACTTGCGTCACGAAAAAAAGCAGAAGCGGAACGCTTAGCAAAACTCGCTCAAGAAATTTATGACGCAGAATTTAAGATATGGGAAAATGGATTATCAGCGGAAGAAATAAAAGCTATTGAGTTTGGAACAAAATATTGTGGCCCACTAAAATCTAGGTTAAAAGCATGTTTTAATGAAACCGCATGGGCAACCAAGCAAAACAAACCCTAACCAAGGCCACTTTTATCGCTTTGTAGCCGCCTTCTTACCCTAACTGCGGCTACCCTAGCGGCCAACTAAAAGAATGGCTAATAAAGCGTTAGGGTGAGTTGGTGTATCTGCACGAATAGTGACAATTTAGGGAACAGTTTTTGGTAAGTTGATACTGCTGCCCCATATGCTATAGAAAGTTAATAACATAGGAGAAAAATGCTCATGGAAAAAGAACCGCCGCACCCTGGAGAAATATTACTTAGGGAATTTATAGAACCTAACGGCCTTATGCCACACAGATTAGCCAAAGATTTAGGTTGGCCTTATTCAAAATTGGAAAAGCTTATGGATGGAGAAATAAACCTTACGGTTGATTCTGCCATGGAATTAGCAGAGGTTTTAGATATGGAACCTGATTTTTGGGTAAGCTTACAGGCCAAATGGAGTAAATGGCATGATAATCAAGCGTTAGTAGACGAGAACCTTTAACACGAAATATCCGTGTAGTAATGTGAGTATTGTTCCAAACAAATATACCACATTTTTTAAGCGCTTGAATCCAGAGGTTATGGCAAACTCAAGGTTTTGAATATGCTCTTTAGTTGCGATAAGACGTAAGTCCGTTTCGCCAGCAATTGCTAAATTACGAGCTAACATTTTAGCTTGGTGTTCAGGGAAACCAGCTTCAATAAATTCATCAGTTTTTAATAACATGTTTATTTTCATCCATAAATCCACTAAATCCGTTTAATGTTCCTCGTGGAACATATATTAATCATCCATAGAATGTTTACTAGGTGGTAATAATTTATCAATATCTATGCCTGTTTCTTTCTTAACAATTTCTTCTATGACTTCTTCTGCAAATTCAGTACCAGGATTATTAATTTTACCCGTATACCAATAACAAACACCAGAGAAAATAACAGAAAGAATGATAATCACGAAGCAAATTACCTTGGTGTTTGCCCCCATAGCAATAACTTTATCAACAAGACCATTAACGCAAGGATCGCTCATTTTTTAACCCCAACAAAGTTATTGTAGTTAGTAATATATTCATCAACAGTAGCTTTACCGCCAGCTGTATTATAATATTTTTTATAGTATTCTGCTTGAAGTTCTAAGGTCTTAGGGATAGGTTCAGACACCCTATGGTAGTATAATCTTGCCATAGCTGTTGCATAATAAAGATTGTATAGCATAATATTAGCCGTTGGGTTATTAGGAACATTACAAAAACTTATTATCTTATCTAGTAAATAATGATTAGATAAATTTAGATGTTTCCAAATGTCATCATGAGTGGCTGATTGCATTTGATAAACCCCGACAGCCAAAATGTTTTTTTGTAATGATGCATATAAATCAGGATTGGTACCTTCTTGAAATAAATATGTACCGCCTCTGGATTCTTGAGCGCAAGTTCCTACAAGTAAGTCTTCGGCTTCTTGGCTATAAAGATAAATAGCGCGCAATACTGGTTGGATTATTAGTTGTCTAAACTGTAAGTTATTAAACATTATTTAGGTTCCCTCCCAAGTACTCTGTAACTGCATCCATTGCCTCATCTAAAGAATAGCATACGACAGCTCTGTAGGCTCTGTCATTTAAATTATTAAGCCATATTTTTTGATGTTCGGAAAGGCGGCCTGTTTTAGATTTTAATTCTATAAACAACCCATGAAAGCCATTATAAGGCAAGGCCATGAATATATCAGGTACTCCAGGCGTAACGCCTTGCGCCTTGAGGCTTTTAGCCTCAAGACGATTTCTACTCCCCCCATTAGGGATAGCAAAGGTAACAAGACGTAAGCAGGGGTAAAAACACAGCCATTCAAAGAAATCACTTTGGATCTTCTTTTCTGGGATCTGTATGCTCAAACCTAATTAGCAGCAGGTGTAGCTATAGCCGAGCTTACAGCGTTTACCACGTTTTCAGTAGTACCTAAAGCAGCATCAACATCACTAATTACAGTACCAACAGTACCAGGAAGTTTCACTGAATTTAACATATCTAAAATAGATTTAGCTTCTGCTAAACGTCCTACTAAAGCATTGTGATTAGCAGCACTTTGTTCAATAGCCTGAGCTAATTGAGATACGCGTTCAATTAATGATTGCATTGTCATAGTTATATTTCCTTATATAAAAATGCCCTCCATCTTGAAGGGCGTTAATCGATAATTACACGGCAGGCGTTATTGCGATCCAGCTTACGGTAGTTGCAGCACCAGGATCGGTGCTAAAACTTACTGTTAATGTACCAGCACCTGGAACTACTTTAGTAATTGAAACAGCGTTAGTAGAGGATAAAATAGAAGCTGTCACTATACTGGTTGCTCCAACGTTAGTTGCTGTATAAGCATTGCTTGTACCACCACCTGCGTATGCAGCAGTAGTTGCAGCATGTAATGTAAATCCAGCATCTTGAATTGCACCAACCGTACCAGTTGCTTTAACAACATTTCCACTTACTAAAGCACTAGGAGCTAGCACAAAATTAGCTGTTGTAGCGGCTGGATCGGGAATTGTAAAAGTCCTAACACCAGCTTGTGAGGCATTCGTTATAGTGGCTGCTGTGTTTCCTGCATTTGAGGTGGCAGCTACAACTAAGTTTCCTCTGTTTGCTGTTGCTGGGAAAGAAATAAAATCACCAGCTACACCGCTCGATCCTGCCTGGACGTTTCCAGCAAAAGAACCACCGGAGCTGGCTGGGGTTACTAAGCTGTAAATTAGGTTTGGTGCATTACCAGTAATAGTAACAGCTAAAAACACAACACCACTTGTGGTATTAACTAAAGCCATATCACCATTTGAGACAGTTAATAGGTTTTCATGAACAGCTTTACTTAAATATCCTGTTGTTGTCACAGTTGCAACAGAGTCGTTAGTATTTATAAAAACTAGATTAGGAATAACACCGGCTAACCCAGTAACGCTACTTGTAACTTGTAAAATTGACATCTTCGCCCTCCATGGCTCTGATTAAATTAAGGTTTAGATTTTATTGAATTATTTGCATCCCTTTGGTTTGTCGCCTTTTTTGCTGTTTTTTCCTTTGCTTTCTTGTTTTTTCATTTTAGAACTCCTTAATAAATTAATTTAAAAAAGATAGTATAGTAAAGTTTGCTTTTTCTTCTTAAGATGTTGGTTTTGGATAGCTTTGTTTAACGGCCAAGCGTGCATCATAAAATGCTTGGCATTTTGGAACTTCACCAGCATCCATAGAGTGCCACAAGAAATCTAATTGATCGCCAAAATCAAGGTATGCTTGTTGCCTTTCGTGTTTATAGCCGTTTGCAGCCAAATCTTGTGCTTGTGCAGCATCAGTTGCTGCCCATTGTGCTCTAATTTCAGCCTCTTCTTCGGGTGTCATATCTACTGATTCGCCGTTAACTATTTTTGTAAGTGCCATAATATAAATTCCTTAAGGGGTATACCCGTAAACTGTAATAGTGCCACTAGCTATGTTGCCGCTACTCATGTAAAATTTAATTGCAGTATAGACGGCGGCACCTAAAGTCCATGCATCTGTAGCAGGAGCAAGGTAGGTGGAACTACTGGCCAATATAGTGGAGTAATTGAAATTACCCGATGCAATATTGCTTGTTCCATTAGTGCCCAATACCTGCATGTTTCCGTTCACGCCGTTTCCCGCATTATTTATTCCGTAAGAATTATACAAGTCTGTAAGTCCAATCTGAGCGTCAGACGTACTGTTGGTGAAACTTATACTGCCTCCATTTATCATCGTTGCATTAGCCCAATTGTAACCAGTGGTAACATAAGTTGGTCCGGCTCCAGTGCCAAGCTGTGCGTATAAGCCAACATTATTTGTCGCTGGTAATATTTTATTAAAAACAAAAAGATAGTTACTGTAACTTGAACTAAAAATATTAGTGAATTCAATAGACGCACTATTAGATGCCGTACCGCTAGCTATTTTAGTTAATGAGCCTCCAGCTGCCTGAAAAGTAGGTAACGCCCCCGCTCCATTGCTAGTTAATACTTGTCCTGATGTTCCAACACTTGCAATAGGTTGTAACACCCCTGTTGACGTTGTGCCACCACATAATACTGCATAAGCCGTCGTTGAAGTGTTGCCGGTACCACCATGCGCCACATCAACCGCTGTACCATTCCAAACCCCGCTAGCAATTGTTCCTGTGCTCGTAATGTTGCCTTGAACAGCTGCTGGCAATGTACTGCTAATACTTGGAACACCGCCAGCGCTAGTAATTAACACCCCACTATTAGCAGTAGCTAGAGCTGCCATAGTGTTGGCACTACTTGCATAAAGCAAAGTATTTGCAGCATTAGTTGCAGGATAAGTTGTTGTAGACCAACTTGGAGCAGCACTACTTCCCGATTGAAGTATTTGCCCTGCGGTTGCGGTTCCAGAAAGCACTGCAAATGCCGATGCCCCAGAATAAACTATACCACCAGTTGATGCGGTTAAATTGGCAGCAGTGCCGCCATTTGCTAAAGATATAGGAAAGCTTGGCAGTTGCGATGTGGTAGCAAGTGTTCCGCTAACTGGAAAAGTAACAGAGGTATTATTAGTAAAAGTAAAGGTAGAAGTATAATTACCAGAT
>Ga0302268_1000573_pt1 | contig 22836 bp, 41 predicted proteins | sample III_Bog_E2_1_FD_194554 | JGI IMG/M metagenome (GOLD analysis project Ga0302268, IMG submission 194554) | Peat permafrost microbial communities from Stordalen Mire near Abisko, Sweden - III_Bog_E2_1 | ecosystem: Environmental > Terrestrial > Soil > Wetlands > Peat | place: Sweden: Abisko... | reverse complement strand
TCCAGAAGATAATACTTGAGCATTTTGTGCTTCTTTAACTGTTGCATTGAGTGCTTGACCAGTAATTGAAGTCATATCAATACAATTTGTTATATTATTCAATCCAGAAATTTCATCTGCATTTGGGATTTGACTTGATAATGCAGCCATTGCCGCTAGTGAAGAAGGAAACGATCCCAATACTGCCGATGGAGAAAAATTAGGGGAACCGGGAATTCTTTGGAACATTGCGCTTTGGGGTGGATTATCTATTTTTACTATTTGACTTGCGCCATAATATTTGTGAATAATGCTCAAAACTAAGCCAACCAATCCACTAACTTTTGGAAAATCTGATGTAGCGCCAGAAAGCATAGCAACTGTATTGATAGGAGAAAAAGAAGATGCAACATTTGAAAGCGTAATACTATTATTATGTGTTTCTGAAATATTATTATATGATGAAAATACAGAAACATTTGTTAATGAAGGAGCAATGTTTGCTAAATTAGCTGCATTTTGATTTACTAAAGTTGATCCTCCAATTGCCAAGCTATTTATATTTCCATATATAGAACCGTCACTCAATGTTACTGGAAATATATTTGTTACAAGCGCAGAAGAAATATTTGAAGTATCTGAGCTAATATTTGCATAATGCGTAGAAGTAGTTAATGTAATTAAACCCGATATTGTATCTGTTAAAGCACCATTGTAATTAGTTGATCCTAAAATATCATCAACTGTTGGATTTCCATATGTTCCAGACCCCGGCCCAAAAGTTGATTGTATATTGGAAAATTGACTTTGTGATATTGGTGATGATAATGCTAATAAATTACTTGAATTTGTTAATGGAGAAATTTGTGACATTATTAATCCCAAAGCTGTCATCGATGGAATATTTGTTAATCCTGAAATATTTGTAACTAAACCATTAATAAAATGATAAACATCTAATGAAATATTTCCGAGATTCAAAGCTGAACTAATAGTTTGTGTTACTACTGGTCCTATCATTAATGGAATATTTAAACAATCTGTCCATTGATATATTAAAGAGGCTGCATTTGGTCCAACACCAAAAAATGTTATGACAGCATCCAAGTCTCCGGTCTGTGTCAATGCATTATTTGCTGCTTGTCCCAAAACAATATCAAATGGATTTAAAGATACAATTTGAAAAGTATCTGTATCTGATAAACCAACAGGATTATCTAAAATATAAGAAAATAAATCACTACCAATTATCCAAGTATTTCCAGTCGTAGGATCAATAATATTTTTACCAAAAAAAGTAAGATGTAAATTACCAATGGTATCATTACCAGCTTCCAATATGCGATTAAAACAATCTGCATTACTAAAACCATTGAATGGGTCTGTTGGAACCATTAATGTTCCTAACTCTGAAATTACATTGGCTACATTTTGAAATTGTATTGGATCATTTCCGCCAATTGCAGAAAATCCTCCAGTAGCACTAGAGGCTGGCCCACCAGACCACTGTGTTGTAGCTGCTGAACTAATTACCGCCTGTGCTGCTGCCGCATATGATTGTGCTTGGCTCAAAGTTTGTATATAAATATTTGCTGTTGGACTACCACCAAACCAAGCTATTGTTCTTGCTGGAGCAATAGAAAATAATGGTCCATTTCCAAGATTAGAACTAAATTCATTTGGAACTTGACCAAATACTTGTGGGAAAGTATTTGCTCCAATTGAAAGTAATAAATTAGCATTTGCTGATGTTAATCCAAATGGCAGAAGAGATGCTGTTGAATAAATGTTACTAAAATTTGCAACTGGCGCAAAATTACTATATGAGGATAAATTTGCACTAATATTCGGAGGAGTTATTCCCTCTCCATTTTGAAGACCCGATCCTGCAAGTATTTGAAATCCACTTAAACTATTTTGCATACTAATATTTAGCCCAATAGAATTGATGGTTTAGGTATAGATAATGGTGAAACAGCTTGTGTATATGCATTAGAAAATTCTTCTCGAACATATTTACTATATGCTGCAATCGCTGATCGATTAATATTAATTGCCTTATCTTTGTTAGCTGAAAAAAGAACTGGACCAAATCTCAATTCTCCAGTTGGCATCATGACAATACTACGTGCTTCGTAAATATCAACAACATCGTGGTTTAAAATTTCAATTGTTTCCGTTTTAGCAACAATTTCCTCTCCCGATGTAAGTTTGATAGAATAAATTTCCATAATTATACTCCTAGTTTTTCTTTTATATCTGTTGCGGTTATAATGCGAATAATTTTTTCATCTATTTCATTATTGTCAAAAACAATATCGGTATTATATTCTTGCCATGGATCATCTTCAAAAATAATCAATTTAATCACATGATCTTTATTATGGGAAGATAATATAAGTGTATAGAAACTACCTAAAATCTGAGAATTCCTACAAAATGTTGATTGTGCAAACAAATTCCATGGAGTAGGCCACTCTTCCACATTTGCAATATCAAAGTGATAACTATTAATTCTTGGCCCCATATTCCAATTTTCAAAGGTATATCTTACTGCTTGATCAAATGGTAAAGTATCAATATATTTGCGAAATTTTCGAATACTTAAAATTCTTGCTTCTGGATTACCCAACCACGAAATTTTTTCTGTCATTTTATTATCCTATAACATTGAATCATAATATTGATAAACTCGTTTCCACCATTCTTCTTTATAATGTTCCAATTCATCTCCAGTTAAATCAAACTCTTGATAATATAAAGTTGGATCACACATCATAATAATACCATGTTTAACATCTGTATCGTAAAGTAAATTATGGTTGCATATATATGCACTAAGTTGCAGGAAATAATCGTCAATCCACTCTCGACGCTTTGGTTTGTTCGTTTGCTTATAATCTCCTAAAATTAATTCTCCGTTTTTTAATGCAACCAAATCCGTTGAACCAGCATAAAGTTCAGGATAATACAATGAAATTTCAGAACCATAATATTCGGTTATATTAGCAAAACCATTTTTAATTATATGTTTTGCCATTTTATGACTTTCAATAGAAAATGGATTTGTTCCAGATTCAGAAATTTCTCCATTTTTAATATATCCCTCGATGAAAGAATGCATTCTTGATCCGCGATTTGCTGCTGCGCTGGTAATTTCTGTGGCATTTTTTACACCAACACGTTTTCGCCAGTTATTTAATCCATCTTTTTTTGATTGTGGGGATGTGGCACTAAGAATAGTAGTTACGCTTGGAAGTTTAGAACCATCTGGACAAGAATATAATCTCTTACCATTGATTGTAGCACGAGATAATTTTATATAATTAAATTTATTAACTATCATTTAATTAGTATACATATGTTATATGTAGAATGCAACAACTATTTTTTAATTCTACCGTCTATAACTGTTCTTATTCCTTTTATATTTGATTCTTTTGATGTAGATACTTTTATAATATCGCGGCCAGTAGCTTGAGCAAACCATTTTTTACCTGCTTCTGCAATACCATTACCAACAATCCAATCACTCATTACACCCATTTTTGTGACAGAACCGTTAACTTCTTGATTTGTTTTTTTATTAATTTGTTTAATAATAAAAACCGGCGTAAGAGTTTTGTTACTGCCGTTTCTATCTTCATGTGGATATTTTTTATTTGGATCAGGAAAATTAGACCAATCAACAGAAGACCCCAAACCACTTACAACAAAGAAAATAGCAGAATCTAAATTAGAAAACAAACACCATGATCCACCAAATGGCGCAGGAGCATTATATTGCGCTACATAAATTTCGTGTCTTCCATGTTGATCTTTTTCTAGTTTTTGTCTTTTCATATATTAATCAGGTCTATTAGCCGCACGTCGAGCCATAGCTGAAATTATGCTTTGCTGCTGATGTTGTGGTGGTTGCATTTCTTGATTTTCTATTCCCTCTTCTGGCCCAGAAAAATCTTCTGGATTATATTCATCTCCACCCATTTCATCTGGATTTTCTTCTGGATTTTCTTCTTCGTTTGGTATAGGTTCCATTGGCATTTCTGATTGTTGTGGTTCAGCTTCATCAGTATCTAGATTAAACACAATTTGATTTTTATTAATTGATTTAATTGATGGAGCAATTGCTGGACTTTTTGATAAATCTACAAGTTGTTGATATGTTATACGCATTCCACTACTGCGCATCATATCACTTAATTTAGCAATAGTAATAACTGGTTTGAGACTTTTTTCTTCGGCCTTATGTTTTAAAAATACAATAAGAGATAAAAGGGTATTTTGAATCAACGGATTTGAATTTGTTCCCATTTTAATTATTTCCCTCAATCCATTTTTGAAGCATAACTTCATCGGCAATATTTAAAAGCGTATCGGAAATCATTTTTTGAACTTCTGTATATGTTTCAGTGTCTAAATTTCCGAATATTTGTTGAAGATCACACATAAGATATAATGTTTTTTCTTCAATCTTTATTTTAATTCTTTCCGAATGTGAAATTCTTTGAAGTTGTTCCATTATGGCCCCTATTGTATTTCAATGATAATTTATAAGAATCTTTTATTTTTTCTTTATTGGCTTTTCAACTTTCTTCAACATATCCTTGCCACTTTTCTTAACATTATTAAGTTTCTTTGCTTTTACTTTTTTAGATTCTTCTTTGATTGCCTCAGTAACAACACGAGTTAATTCTTCGGAAATTCTACGCGCACGAATTGGAAATTTCTTAGTATCAGTTTCATCTAATGCTTTCTTCAATGCAACAATCTTAGCTTCGGAAAGTTTTTTATTGAATTGTCGAGATTCATCGGCTGGAATTCTAGCTTCGCGACCAAGTGGGGAAGGGGTTTTATTACTTGGTTTAAATTCATTGCCCAACTCTTCATCACCGACTGCTTCTTCATCGGGGAGATTTAGTTCAGTTTGGTTTTGTTCTGCTTGTGCCTCTCCAGTAAGAACCAAAAGAGCCTGTTCCAATGTTGATTTCTTTTCTTTTACTATACCAAGAAGTTCAGAAAACACTGCATCTGCTGTTTGCTGATAAGCAGTTGCTTGCTCTGGACCATATGTTCCTCTAATTTTTTCGATTAGTTTTGGAAGTTGATCATTTTCCATTTTACTAACATTATCAATAATGTCAGCCAAGGAATCAACTTGATCTTTTGCTGCCAATGCACATTCTGCTGATTCAATTTCGCCTTCTCTTAGCATACGACGAGCATATCTTTTGATGGGACTTTCTGTAATCTGTTTTTTCATAATAGTATTTTCCTTCCTCTAATCTATTTATCCTTTTGTAATTAATCCCATGGAACTTTTCAATAAAGCCTCAAAATTTCCTTGAAGTTTATTATTATTTAGCAATGCCTGTTTAACTACTGACATAGCATCATTTTTCTTATAACCCAAATTAATCAGGGCAGAAATTACATCATTGCTTGTTTTTTTATCTATCGGTCCTTTATCTTTTCCTTTCTCGTTATCTTTTCCTGCTGATTTTAATCTACTAACAGCATAATATATACCATAAAAATAATCTATTAATTCTTTTTGTTTAACTTTATCTGTAACTAATCTAAATGGATTTCCGGGAAGTCTAAAAACTTTATTTCTAATAGTCGTTCTATTCTCAACATTGCCTTTTACACCACTATTATACATTTCCATTAAAAATCGTTGAATAATCTTATAATCTTGTCCCTTGTATTCATTAAAATGTTCCTTCATTTCTTTATCAAAAAATGTTCTAACTGAATTTGGATTATCTATATCTAGATTTTTAAACTTTTTCTCAACTTCAATATCAGTTCTTTTTATTTGACCGTGTTCTGATTGAAGTGATCCTCCCTTGAGTCCATTTACAAATGCCCCAATAGCCGAACCTGCGACATGTGGGATAAATTTTACAGTCGTATCTGCACCATGGCCAATTGCTTTTTGAATTCCTTTATGATATGGATCAGCAACTTCGCGCCCTGCTTCTAACAAAGTTTTCTTTTCTCTAAGATATTCAGTTAAGAATCTTGCAGTGGCTAACATACTAAGATATTGAGAATTTTTTTCTCCAAGAAAATAATCACCTTCATTACGAAAATCATTAATACGAATAATAACTTCTTCTAACAAGGCGTTAGCTTTTTGCTTATTCAAAGTATCAACTGGAAATTCATAATTAAAATTTTCTCGTAATATATTATGAATAGTAACAGTCGTAACCGGTCTTGAAAAATCTTCAATAATCATAATTCCTCTACTGTATTTATGAATATTTTCAAATTCTCTGATTCAGAACTATATTTAGATTTTCACCTATTGATGAAAAACAAGACTTTGGAAAAGATATTGATTCATCTAAATCAGTAATAATCGGAACATTATCAAAGTCTCCTCTTAATTTCCATAAATCAACAGAATTATCATACTGACACCAACATTGCCATATTGTTATGTCATCAAGAGGACCATATAACCACCCAAACCCATATGCTGCTGGTCTTTGATGATCTAATTTTACTGGTGGAATAATATTATTTGGTTGAAAGCACAGACCTAATAATTGAACAACTGTATCAAAGTTTCTTTGTTGATTGCGTTTTTTAGTATATTCTTCATAGGACAACTTAGACCCAGTTGGCCTATTATTTCGGTGAATATTTGTTTTTGTTATATCAATAAGACTAAAAATTTCTATCATGCACTTATTTACTCTTTAAATTATTGTTATCCAAGATATTTTTGCGCATTTGTATAAATACATTCAAAGGGATTAAAAATCCCAAATTCATAAGTAACAAACGGAGATATAAAATGCCTTCATTATATAAGAGTAACCCCGCAATCGACGGTAATTCAATTGCTGTATTCGGTAAGAATCTTGACTATGTTGAACTTAACTTTGGAAACGGAACTATTCCAAACACAACCCCAATTCTTAGTGCATGGAACTTGGGACCAAACGGCGCATGGCCAATCGTTATTCAGACCATCGAACAGGTTGCCTCCATCGAAGTTCTCGGAGCACTTACTGCCAACTGTGTTCTACTTAGTCAGAATGGCGGAAATGCAAACATCGGCGTTCGTATGCTAACTTCTGGTATCAACGCAGCTAATGCAGTGGCACTACAAACAGCTATTCAATCACTCGGAATTATAGCAACTGCTAATGCAACTCTTGGTTGGTCTAATGTGAATGTTTCAGGTGTAACTGTTTCAGCTATTTCAATTGGCGCTCCTACTGGCGGTCTTGGTGGTCAGTCACAAGGTTTCCCTGCAAACGTAACATTCTAAGAAATATAACCAAAACAACGAAAAAGGCCAAGCTAGCTTGGCCTTTTCTTATTGTAAGTAATTATTATAAATACCATTATGAGAATATGTGAAATATTTGAATCCGAAGAATTAGTTCCAAAAATGGATTTAGTTGATGCATTTGAAGTTCTACGTGATTACCTTTTTTATTATAAAATTTCCATTGAAGGGGAAAAATTAAAACAAGCATTTAATGAAGCATGGGAAAATGCAGAATTAGAGACAATTAATATCAATGAATTGAAACCACATCATGATTGGGGCAGACGGCCAGAAAGTCAAACACCTATTATAGTAGCTCATTTTTTAACTGGTGAGTATGTCATTTTAGATGGTCAACATAGACTCATCGTAGCACGTGAACAAAACAAAAAAACAATCGAAGCCTTTGTTTTGGAATTTCCATTTTCAGCTACTTATAGAAAACGTAAAAGATAATTTAATTACTACGATCTACAAAATTTTTAGGGTCTGAAAAATTTCCTTTACCTCTTCCCCAAGAATCAATCCAACCACAATAAATACATTTTTTACCTACTATATTTGATTGTCTACCATATCCATTATCATGTTCCCAACGATAATCTGTTGTATTCGAATGATCGCAACCAATTTCAATTATTTCTTTTAATAGAGCTTCGGTTTCAGCATAATGCTTTTTAGAAATTTTACTGAATGATTCTCTTTTCTTAGCTAATAATTTCTTTGCTTGATCTAATGTTCTCATCTCTTTACTCCATAAAAATAAAGATCACAAGCAGATATATTAATAATAAAATCATAATCGGAAAAAATATTTAAAAAATCAAAATTATCTTTAAAATCTTTGGCCGTTAAATTCTTATAATAATTCCAACCTAGACCAATGGTTAATGGAGAATCAGCAGGAGAAGTTCGTGCTGTTCCGTGCTCGGCTCTACCTTCAGTTGCACATGACATAATCACCAGACCTCCAGCTTTTGTCATACGAATCATGTTTTGAAATGTTTCTACCCATTGTGGGTTATGTTCAAAACATTCACACGAAACTGTTACATCAAACGAACTATCTGGAGGATTATAATCCTCCCCATTACACACAACATCAACATCTTTTCCTGCTCCAACGTCTAAACCAATATACTGACATTGTGTGAAAAATGGGCGAATCGATCCATTGATGTTTAAACTACCGATTTCTAAAACCTTTTTAGAATTAAAATAATCTGGATATTGATTTTTTACTGATTGTATAAAATTAAGTTGTTGTGGGTGTGACATGTATTACTCCTTTGATATTGGTAGAGAAGAATTTGATTTTTGATCGAATGAGCCAATAGTATTTTTATTCATAAAAAGAGGTCTATTGACTAGTTTTATTTTACCAGATATTGCGTCAATAACATATCCCTCATGCGATAAATTATCACCAATATTAGCTTGAATATTTTGAGGATTCTTATTTAATATATTTAATATTTGATTCTTACATCTAATTATACCAGAAACCGACCACCATATATAATCAAATCCTCGTGAATTATTCCTTATATAATTTAACGAGTTTGTTTTCTTACTATCAGTCATCGACAAATCTTTGAACCATGTAATAAAATCTATAGATAAATTTTTTGATTCGGATTCGGTTCCATTTCGTGCTTGAACGGCAAGAAATTGTTTCATTCTTGATGGAAGATCAGTTATTTTATTTTTCATAAGTGATTGTTTATTTAAAAATGAATCAATTTCTTTAGAATAAGTAGTAATTCTATCTTGAGAAAAACCAATGAAATTAATTATTTTTCTACTTGGTTGAACCGAAAAATTTACTTTTGAATTCAAAATTACTAACTCAGAGTTTGGTATAAATCCAATATTAGAAAAATCATTGATAGCTCTTGGTTCAGAATCATTGGGTGTTGCAAAATAACTATGGATAACAATTCCAAATCTACTACTTGATATTTGCTTTCCTAACTCACTATATATTGGTATCTTATAAAGAACTTTGTTTGGTTGTATTACATAATTTTTATCAATTATTTTTGGCTTTTGGAGCCACATAACATCAAATTGAATTAAACCAGTAAAATTCTTTGGAAAAACAGTTTTCATAATTTGAAACAACCCTGCTAAAGAAGTGCTATAATCACTACGACCAGCTTGATCGGGAAGACGATTAAAAATCATATTAAATATTTCACCGCTGGTTTGCGGGAATTGTCTCTTTTTCATACCAACTTTATCTGTCATTACAAAATTTCCATTTAAATTTCCAGCTATTAAACTTGGCGTTCCATCCCACTTAATAGAAATATTTTGAGATGAAGATGCGGCATCTTTTAAAGATTCCAATGCTTTGTGAGCACCAATTGAACCTTCATCAAAAATACGATCTTCTGGATGATATATTCTTGCCTGAAATTTTGATTCTGATGTTATTTCATTTAATTTCATTTATTGCTCCAGTTTACGTAATACAAAAAATTCCTCTGCTTCTTTTTGGGTATCAAATTCAATTTGATTAACAAGCCAATAAATAGGACTATTTATATACTCCACACATTTTTCTTCATATATCCATTTGATCCCATTAAAATTTATATTTGTTTGAATCCTATGACGTTCTAATACAGATTTTAAATATGGTCGATTATCAAAAATAATTTTCATATAACTATTTAATAGTTGAATTCTTCGGTTACTTTTATGTCCAAATTCAATGCTTGAAAAATAGAAGTTAAAGCCAATGGTAAATCATCTAAATCAGCATCTTCTTCCAAAGAAAAATTAATACACATAGCTTTAAAAATCGCCATTAATATATCACGTTCATTGTAGGTAATACTATCCCAACAATGTGCCCTTGGAATTAATTTTAATATCTCTTCGCCGTCAAGCATAACAGTAACTCCATATGCGCTTCCCCCACTACACCCATCATGGTTACAAGAATAACCATCATACGTATGAATAATATGTAAGTTTTTCATTTATTGCTCCAATTTTCTTAGGAAGAAAATTTCATTGCGTTTCTTTTTATTTTTTGGTACTTTCTCAAGACGATATGTTGTGCTGGCGTCGCCAAAACCCAAACCATGAACATATGTTGTATTATAATCACATTTGCCAAATGCTTTTATTGTATCACAAAAATATTCAAAATTTTGGTCCGACCCCGAACCCCAAGGATATATTACCCAATCACCGACTTTCAAATTTTTTCCATTTTTATCTCTATATGTCATATATTCCCATCATTGTTCTAAACTTCGAAGAAATATTAATTGTTCTCGTTCTTTTTCATCTAATGGAATTTTCTCAACATACTCACAATATCTATGACAATATATAATATTACTACTAATCGCTACTGATCCACTTGCACGGTCCATCGTATAAACTCTCCCACAAATTAAACCATACCTATCAGAATTAATAATAACATAATCACCAATTTGTAATTCAGCACCATTTTTATCGGTCATTAGAATATTCTTGGTGATTCCATTGCACGATTACTGTAAATTTTAACACCCTTTTCACGAATTATATCAACAATCATTTGGGGAGTAGATTCAAATATTTCTTCCAATGTTTCTTTAGTAATACCATCGGAAGTTTTCAAACTATAAATTTCATAGTGACGCTGAGTATTGGCTTGAGCGCGAAGTTTTAACATAAAAACAGTTTTATTTATTTCTTTGGCATATGTATTTTCAACCCCACCCAACGCAGCCAAAAAATCTGCACCTTCTGACATATGATCCATATCAACTGGAATCACGCATTCCAAACCAGAATTACACCACATTATAATAAAATTATTGTCGGGAAGAGGTTTTTCATCTTCATAAATATCATTAAATTCACCAGTTTCCTCATCAAAACTGATATGATTGTCGTTCGATTCCATTTTTCACCTCAAATATAGTATATCAAACTTTGATTCATTTGTCAAGACAATAATTTGGCCATCATTTGAACAGATATTGTTGGGTTTTTGATATATTTAATGGCATTACCATCTTGATTAACCGCAGCCAGTTGCATTTCTTCGCTTGGATTTTTGATATAATAAATTGCATGACCATCTTGATTAACAGCCGCCAGTTGCATTTCTTCGCTTGGATTTTTGATATAATAAATTGCATGACCATCTTGATTAACAGCCGCCAGTTGTACATCTTCGCTTGGGTTTTTGATGTAATAAATAGCACCACCATCTTGATTAACCGCAGCCAGTTGCATTTCTTCGCTTGGATTTTTGATATAATAAATGACATAACCATTTTTATTAACAGCAGCCAATTGCACATCTTCGCTTGGGTTTTTGATATATTTAATGGCATGACCATCTTGTTTTACCGCCGCCAGTTGCACGGCTTCGCTTGGATTCTTGATGTAACGAATGGCACCACCATTTTGATTAACCGCAGCCAGTTGAACATCTTCGCTTGGATTTTTGATATATTTAATGGCATGACCATCTTGATTAACCGCAGCCAATTGCACATCTTCGCTTGGTTTCTTGATATATTCAATGACATGACTATCTTTATTAACAGCTACCAATTGCTCCGATTCCGACATCAAATTGTAATCTTTTTCATTCATAAATCTAGTATATCAGAATTTGGTTTGTTTGTCAAGACAATAATGTTGATAAATACCGATGCAGTTCGCGGATTCTAAGTCCCAACTGCTCTATCGCTTTTAAGGAGCAACAGTATATGGCTATTTATTCAGTCGAAAAACGACAAAACAAATTTATTGATCGTGCGCAACAACTTCATAAAAACCGATATGATTATTCAAAGGTAATTTATACAGGCGTTCATAAGAAAGTTGAAATAATATGTATAATACATGGAAGTTTCTTTCAGTCACCAGCAGTGCATAGTCAAGGTTCTGGTTGCACACAGTGTTTTTTACAAAATATTAGAAAAGATGCAGTATTTATAGAACGATCTAATATATTACATAAAAATATATATGATTATTCCAAAGTAATTTATAAAAACAATTGTTCAAAGGTATCTATTGGTTGCAAAATTCACGGAATATTTAAACAACAACCTGCTGCCCATTTAAGTGGACAAGGTTGCCCAACATGTAGAATTTTAAAACATATTAGTAATCAAGAATCAAATACCAAAGAATTCATTAAAAAAGCTAATCTGATTCATAATAGTTTATATTCATATGATTATGTTGATTACAAAAGAGCATTAAAAATATTATTATCACATGTTCTAGACATGGAAATTTTAAACAACTTCCAAGTAATCATTTAAAGGGATATGGATGTCCTCGCTGTTTTAGTAGTTCAGGAGAAAAATTCATTGAAAAATATCTTATGTCAAATAATATAACTTTTAAATATCAAGTTCGTTTTGCAGAATGTAAAAATATAGCAACGCTTCCTTTTGATTTTGGAATATACGATAATAATAAATTAATTGGGGTTATTGAATATCAAGGTAAACAACATTATTATCCGATTAAATATTGGGGCGGTGAAAAACAATTAAAAATAAGACAGGCGCGTGATTTAATTAAAAAACTTTATTGCTCTACGAATAATATTCCTTTATTAGAAGTTTTATATAATGAAGATAATATTATTACTTTACTAAATTATTTTATGATCATGATTCGTCCATAAGAATTTGCAATATTACAAGTAAATCACAATTATTATATTTTCTAAGATATTGATATAATTGATCACCAAGGCGAGTTTTATTTCTTATTGAGTCACTATCAACAATCTCTCTTCTCAGAATTAATAAATTTGCATCTTTTATCTTTAAACGAGTCTGCATCTTAAAAAAGAATGCGCGAGAAAAACTAGCAATATTATTACCTGATATTGTTCCACGAAGATATCTCTTCAATTCAATAACTGGTATATCAATATTTGGTTTTTGTAAATATTCTTTTGCGTTACGTAAAGTTGAAATGACATTGGCAAGATCGGTGCTACTTAAAAATATATGATCGAATTTTGGAAACTGTAATGAATTAATACAGTATCTTTTTACTTCATTCGTTGGTCCAAGTAAGTGAAGAGTTAATAGCATAGCAAATAAAATTTCACTTAATTCATTGATATCAAATTTTGATGCTGTTTGATCGTTACGTATCATTTTACTTTCTGTAATAAAAGTGAATAATTCTTCTTTTTGTTCTTCATTAATATCAGACAAAAATCCTCTATAAACAGGAATTATTCTTAAATCTAAATATATTGCTGCTGATAATCGATGATTCCCTTCTAAATCATCTTTATATATTACAACTGGATGATCAATTCCTCTTTCTTTTATTTCTTCAATTAATTCTTCTCCAGCAAAAGACATTATTTGTTCAATTGACCAACCAGAAAATACCGACGCCTGATTCGCCAATTCAATAGGATTCATATAACAAAATTCCCATAAAATATTCTTATCTATTAAATGATGAGACTCTAATATACATTGTGCATCATCAGCACATTCTGGATCGGGTATCGCATTCCAATTATTAAATATAGTTCCTATTTTTGGATAGTATAATTTAGATTCTGTAATTCTTTCGTCTTCTTTATTATAAGTTCCTTTATTTCCTATTGCTGATTTAACCTGATTAGGATAGAAAGCCACTATCTGTGCAGGATACTTCCAACCGTTTGAATATTGCATAACACCATCATAACCCATACTAATAATATTACTACGAATTGCGTTCGCTGTCTCTTTTGTAAGATGGAAATTTGGACTCCAAGGAATATTCAACACAGTATTTAATTCAGAAGGTATATCTCCATGATCATCACCAACTATTAGCGGATTTTGTAAGGACAAATATACCCTTTTAAACTTATTGCCATACCCTTTGCTCATTCTTATCTGCGGCGAAAAATAAAAACCAGTTCCCCACATACCGGGATCGTTATTTGACCCGGCTTTATTTAAATCAAAGGTGTCAAAATCGGCTTTCGTTCCGTGATAAACTGCCAGAGGGTTTCCTTTATCATCAATAACCTTTGAACTACCAAACCAATTTTTAAAATTTTGGCTAAATTCCATTACTTCTCCGTGATTACATAACACCAAATTTCTTTCATTCCTTTTTTCTTAGCAACCTGATAACGATGATTTCCGTCTTCAATTTCTCCATCCATTACTACAATTGGTGGAATGGTGTCTGGAGATAAATTTAAAAATTTCTTTTCATTTGCTGGATTAGAAATATTATGATCTTTATTACCTTCTTTAATAGAATCTATTGGCAACTTTTGAAGAGATGCATAACATCTATAAAAATATTCTTCTATAAAATTAGTATCAACATATGATGAACTTAAAGAAAATATGTAATTAGCAATTTCATATTCATCATGTAATATTTGAGGATATTCACTACTTAGTTTTGTTGATTTTTGTTTAGATTCTTTTATATAACTCGATTCTGGACAAACACCTTTAATGTGATTTACTTTACATACACCTTTCTTACATGGCGCATACCTATATCTCTTTCTACAAGATAAGCATATAGGATCATTAATAGCATTACTACCACATTGTTCTAAATCTTTTTGACTTCCACATTCCCAACATGTATTATTGGCATCTCGTTTTGCACGTGGAATTCTATAACCTTCTTGATCAACGTTTTCAAATTCAAACAGTCTCATATTATTCCGTCCTAATTATCCTTTGCTGCAACTAATGTCATATAATAATTGGCATATTCATTTTCACCAAAAGTAAGTTCTGATTTACCATACTTATCTCCACTATTTCCGAAACTTCCAAATATAGCATCTTCTCCAAAAATATCATCCTTATCTAAGCTAATTGCCTTTTTCTTTTTTGTATCATAAGCAAAAACAATAATACCAGAAATTTTAGCTAATCTTTCCCATAGTTTTTGGCCTTGTGGTGTTTGTTGATGACGAGTCCATAGAATGTAATTTAATTTTTTAATTAAAAACGCATATACTTTTGTAACAATGTTCATTCCAGAATATTCAAGTTTAATTGCGCAATGTGGTTCTCTAACATTTTTTGTTCCTGTAACTTTATTCGTGGTTATAAAACCAACGGATTTATTATTAATAGTATCAACAATTCTTATCATTTCACGCTGACTATTAAATCGTTGTATTTGAAAATTATTAACTTTTCCTATATTTTCAATTGGCGCGGATAAATTTGCTTTTTTATATAGATTACACATACTAAACCAGTCTTTTTGTAAACCAGAAAATAATTCTTGTCTACCATAATTTACAGATTTTAATTCATTTAGTCTCATATTTATCCTACCTCAATACTACTTTTTCCTTTAACCTTTTTTAAAAATATAGTTGGAATTTTGTTTTTAATTATTAGACAATCTCCATCTCGAATACATTTAAAATTATCCTTTGCATCTTGGTTAGTAATAGCTAATATTATAGTATCTTTATAAGGGCTAGTATCTTCAATATTTTTTGTAAACCAAACAGCTTTTCCGTATTCTTGACAATCAGCAAGTCTTGGTTCCATATATCCACTTTTTAAAATTTTTTTATAATTAACTAAGGAAGTTCCATGATACCAAATTGAAACTGGTTCATGGTCCCATTCAAATTCATATTTTATTGATTCTATCATGGTATCTTTTGTAAATTCATTTAGTCTCATATTAATCCTCGGCCTAACTAGTATTTATGCCTATATCATAGATTTACAACAACATCTAAAATAGTAATAAATACACATGAAGGCAAGTAATATAGGAGAAACAACCTAATATGTCCAGAATCAAGAAGAGTAGTTGCCCTCCACCGGAAAAATCATCTTCCACCAATCCTGAACAAGCAAAATACACAACCAAAAGTGGTATAAGAAAATCTGTAAATTTGATTCCGAGAAATTTGCACCAAGAAGAGTATCTTGAATATCTAATGGACCCAAATAAAATAATTGTAATAGCTCATGGCAGTGCCGGAACTGGAAAAAGCGCCATGGCAATGATGGCTGCAATCAAAGCACTAAGTGAAAAGAAAATACAAAAAATTGTTTTATGCAGACCAGCAATTGGAGTATCTGAAGAAGAGCATGGTTTTGTTCCGGGTACGTTATTGGATAAGGTTCGTATCTGGGTTGCTCCTTTATTAGAATTTCTAAATGAATATTATTCAATGAAGGATTTAGAAGCAATGCTTGAATCTGAGGTAATTGAAATAGTCCCTCTTATGTTAATTCGAGGTAGAAACTTCAAAAACTGTTATATTATTTTGGATGAAGCACAAAATATTTCAGTAAGTGCTATAAAAAGTGTCATGACACGATTATGTGATAATTCTAAATTGATTATTACCGGTGATAATGCACAGAGTGACAGAAAATCTCGTGAAAATGGATTATTAGTTTTTAAAGACCTTCTACAACAATACGGAAATACAAAAAATATTGCAGAAGTAGAATTTAATAAAGATGATAATCAACGTCATCCGATTGTTGAAGAAATTTTAAAAATATTTGGGGATGAATAAAAATAGGAGCCAAATTTGGCTCCTATTGACTTTCTAATTTATATAAAAAGTCTTTTTCAATAGATTTTCTTGCTAACCGCCATGCTTCTTTTTCTGTTGTAACATACCATGCAAATGTCTCTCTTCCGCGATTATAAACTATTAGATTATAATTTCCTTTTGGTGTTGGAGGGTATATTTTACATTCTGCATCTGGATAAATGGATATTACAAATTCTTTATCTGTCATATTAATTTTCTAACAGTGTTAAAAATCTCCTCTCCAATTCTATTCTTGCTTTATTCCAAGCATCATTTTCGGTATCTGATATATTATTAGATAGACACATATTATGTGTTCCTCTAAAATTCCAAATTTGATATGTCTTATGATCCATATTATATTCTAATACAGCATGAGGAATCATTTCCAATACAAATTCTTTATCGGTCATCCCTATCCTCAGATATAATAACTTCAATTGGTTTCATATCGATGTCATAAAAAACTAAACCATATTGAATTACTTTTCTATGCTTTTTAATTCCCATAATACCCATTATTTCATCATGAAGATATTCCCATTCATGTTCTTCATCACCATAATCTTCATTATTATGTTTGTCAAGAAAATCTGATATATCTTGTTCACTTGGTTTGGTGCTACCAGTTGGATGACTATGTAACGTTCCAAAGAATTTAAGAGATGTTCCGGCTTCCATTTCTTCTTCGGGTTGAGAATAATTTAAATAATAGTATTCTTTATCATTTACAGCCGATAAAATTTCTAAAGAATCAAAAACGCTAATATGTAAATCATCATTAATTATTTTTCCCAATAGAGCAACAATGAATTCATTTGGAAGAGCCTCGATAGCTTGCTTCTTGAATTCTTCAATGAGATATTTGTGAATTATGATTCGTCGAATCATTGCACCCGCGTTTATGCTGTAGTATTTAAATTCTCAATCTGTAATAATTGTCCGACTTCATTAGGATACATAGCTTGGAAATGTTCCAATAACATTTGATAATTTGGATTTGTTACTTGTTGCCCGCCCATTTGAAAGTTTCTACATTTCAAAACTTCTTTATTCTTTACATCTAAAATTACATTACATTTCTTTAAATCACTATCGCGAATCTTTTTAGTTATCGACACTACTTCATCTGCAATAAAATTTTTTGGATTCTTGGAATGATCTGGTTGTGAAGTTGCTTTTGGATTTGCTGCGTTGATTATAAACGTTGCTGTTATAAACATATATTATTCCTTTTCTTCTTTATTTATCTGACTTAACTCTATAAGTATTGCCGCCACTAAAATTTCAGCATCACATGCGACTGGAATTTGAACCATACCTCTGCGAATTATTAAAATTGCACTATCTTTTTGATTGTTGTTTGAACCAAATAAATCAATATTATTATATAACCAAACAAAAAACTCTTCTAAATCTTCTGGTCTAATTTGACTGCATATTAATGCACGTGCTTCTCTAATTTTTCCAGTTTTGAATAGTTCAATGGCGTCAATCCTGTAATCTCGTGAATTGCTGTTATTACTAGAATCTGGTCTACATAGTTTTCCATTAATAGAATTTTGCTGACATATATTGATAGTCTTGCGTAGATCGGGCCAGCACCCACGAACATAATCATCAAGAACATCCAACTCAAATTCAATATTCTCAGTTACAAGAATTTCAGCCATACGAACAGTAAATTCATCTAATTGTAACTTATTAATTGCAATAGTTTGACATCTACTATGAATTGCAGGTATGACTCTATTTGGATAATTACATGTTAAGAAAAATCTACTTGTTGAGAATTGTTCCATCAATCCTCTGAGGATAGATTGAGCATTAATACTAAGATAATCAGCCTCATCCAATATAACAATCCTCATTATGCCATATGGTATGGTGCTAACAAATAATGTTATCTTGTTTCTCATATCATCAACACTATTTTCACGACTTGCATTTATAAATAGAACATCATATGGGTCTATTTGTAACTCATTACAAAGAATTTTTGAAATTGTTGTCTTACCAGTGCCGGGGCTTCCACTAAACAAAATATTAGGAACATCTTGATTTTTGATCCACTGTTCAATTTGAGTTTTTTGTGTTGAATCACTGAAAACATATCCATCTAATGTAGTTGGACGATATGCTTCAGTCCATAAACTATTTTTCATTATTATAATCCTTTTGTATTATCAAACTTTCCCAATATATCATTTATTGGTTTCTTCCATGAATTATTCATCATGAAGGGATGTGCCCAATCTTGCGTGTAGCTACAATAGGGACATTTCCAGCCTTCTGTTGTTGCAACTAAAATTCCTTCGCCATCTAAATGATGTTCATCTGTTCTATTGCCACCACAGGTAAATGGATGAAATTTTCCAGCATGTTGATATTCATTCAATGATTTTATTTGTTCATCTGTAAAGATTATATCACTCATTTCTCTAATATCCTTAACATTTCTTTTTCTCGCAATGGTTTAAGACGCCTTTCCATAATTTCCATAGCAGTTGGCCAACTTCCATTTGCTACAGCTTTTTCATAATCTAAGTCGTCTGCTGTATGACAATATAAATCCATCAACTCCAAAATCAATGCATTCTTTTGTCTATGTGACCCATTTTTGATAGTCCTATTCATTCGTCTACTAAGTTTGCACAAATTACATACGCATCTAGACATAATAATCCTTTATTTTATAACTAATCCATGTATTGTTTTTTGATTTGCGCGATCTATATAATTTTTTGCTTGAATTAGTCCAACAACAGATAATACAAACACAATACAAGTCACTAATAATATTATTCTTACTCTTATTTTATCTTTATGCTCATCATATTCTTCCATATTTACTTTGCCATAATTGGACCAACCATTGAATCATTGGATGGGTCCATATTTTTTTCAGTATATAGTAGAATTGCCTTGGGATCAACACGTCTAACAACAGTTTTATTTGCTTCCATTGATGGATCAATTTCATTTAAATCAATTCCTCTTGACCATCTTCCGTGTTCGATCAAGGCCCAATATCCCGGTTTTAAATCTGAATTACTTTTTTCTCCAACTGCATATACTTTGGCCCAACGAGAGTGAATTCCTCGATCAGTTTTATCATCATCCAATATAATAATTCCCATAGTAGTTTTCTGCTCACCAAAATACATATCATAGACTAAAATATCATCTTTAAGTGGCGTAATAGTTACCATATTATTCCTTCCCTTTTTTAGAACCATGTATAATAGTTGGTTCATCCACAAAAGTTTCCTCTTCTTGAACAACTTTTTGACCAACAATTTTTTGATTATTCAATGTTTTTGGATTAGATACTTCTGTTGTAACCTTCCATACTGGCTCAACCTGAACTGGTTTTGCATCGGATGGTTTTGGTATTGGAGAAGGAATTGTTGCATTAATTCTTCTGGATGTTGGTCTAACCGCTAATTTTTGCATTACTGGTTTACTTGAAACGTCTTTCTTTTTTCCGGCAACAACTGGTTTTGTATTGGGTTGGCTACGTTTTAAAGCATCGAAATCCAACTTTACTCCTCTTGCTGTAACTACTATTCTTTTTGCCATTATATCTCCTATTAATCCCTCAAAAATTCATTAATATCTAAACCAAATCTTATACTATTAACTCTATGAATCTTCATCAAATACAAACAATAACTTGCACATGAAGACCCTCTTCCAATTCCCCACACAATGTTATTTTGATCTGCAATATCTCGAAGATATTTTAAATATTTCAAAATATTTATTAAATTGAATTTTTTATATAAATCCAACTCAATATTTACTCTTTCTAACTCTTCTTTAGAATTACATTTTGATTTTATATATTCTTCAATATTCATTTCTAAATATTCTTCTGGCATTAACCATGTGTTCTGTAATTCTTTATGATATTCCAGAACTGGAATGTCATTATCTCTATCATTCCAAAGATTTATATGCGGAACATCTAAATATGTTTTATCTCGTGCCATTTCATATTTCTCACCATCTATAAGAAATAAACCAAGAATATCAAAATTTGGATTTATTTTTAAATACTCTATCACTTCCTGTTGTGTGTAACCAATTCTTCCGTATTCATCACTGACCATTTTTAAATCCTTAAAAAGTAACAGTTGCGGTAATTGCTGCCGCGAATAGCCAATAAAGCGCATGTCTTAAATCTTTTTGCCAAAAATACATACCAGAGGCACATAAATTTAGAAAAATTAAAATAGCTGGAAAAATCTGAGTCTTTGTCATAAATATCTTTATTCTTCTAATGAAGCGCCTCCATCCACAACTATTATATCTGTATTTTTATTATCGTTTGTTTTGAGTTCAATGTCAAGAACTTCTTTATTCTCATTTTGATCCCAATCCAAATTAATATCAGCCCAAGAACTCAAAAATTTCAATTGTTTTGGATTATCAGTTATTGAAATATCTGATCTATCCCACCACGGAATCTCAATTTTTGTTTTGTCATAACTAAAACTACCAAAATCTTCAACGGTATATGTTAAATCTGGTGCAATATTACTACTTATAAGTATACTATCAATATCTATATTTCCTTCGGTAATTGCGCTTAGTTTATGAAATAATATAAAACCAATTACTTGATCATATGGTTCTTCGGGAAACAAAATAACTCTATTTTCTTTCATGAGTCGAAAAATTTTTGGAGCAATTGGATCATCACGAAAGCAAAAAATACTATCAGCCATTATTTCATTAATAAAAATCAAAATCCGTTGAATAGCAATATTTTGATGAGCACTATTATCTGTGGCTGTTATCATATTAATTTTTACGTAATATGAGTTTGGAAAAATTCTGGCCCCATCAACTACTATAGAAGAAAAATTAATATCATGTGTCAGTTTTACATTCATAATTTTATTATCCAATGTTTATAATTTCATCAATTTTAGTTCCATTTTTTTCCAAATGCTCTTCAAATTTTTCTGCATTTCGGCGGCTCTGTTCTTCATACATTCCCATGAGAATTGGTTGCGCTTGTCTTGATAAATTTACATTATTTGAGAACACGATATTAGATAATTTTTGAATCTTTTCATCTAATTGTTCATCTGTTAAATCAGCTAATTTAATTTCTATTGCCATATATTACCTCCCGCTACTTCCAAAGCCTTTTTCTGCTCTTTTTGAATTTGGTAATTCATCAACCCATTTTATTTCTGTGCCTGTCAAAACTTTAAGTGGAATCATTTGGGCAATCTTATCTCCCGTTTTAATTACAAACCCGTCTGGATTATGATTTGTTAACAACACTAAGATTTCACCTGTGTAAGTACTATCAATTACTCCACCACTAATAGTAATACCATTTGAGGCCATACTTGAACGATCCTTCAACATCAAACCATAATTGTATTCATCACATTCTTCACCAAACATATTAGTTTTATCACTAATATATTTTGCTGAAATTCCGGTTCTAACCTTTGCTGTCATGTTTTGATATAACCAAACATCTTGTAATGCATATACATCGAATGCAAGGTCTTCATTAGGATGGGCAACCGTGGGCAGAATAGCTTTAGGATCAAGCTGTTTACAAATAAGCATATATCATCTCCTTTCTTTTATTATATCATGGACAGGAATATTATAATATTTTATTTTGATTATTTCCTCTTATTTGCTAGTTTTTTAACGGCTTCGCTTGGATTTTTGATATATTTAATGGCATGACCATCTTGATTAACCGCAGCCAGTTGCATTTCTTCGCTTGGGTTTTTGATGTAATAAATTGTATAACCATTTTGATTAACCGCCGCCAGTTGCATTTCTTCGCTTGGGTCTTTGATGTAATAAATTGCATAACCATTTTGATTAACCGCAGCCAGTTGAACATCTTCGCTTGGGTTTTTGATATATTTAATGGCATGACCATCTTGATTAACCGCAGCCAATTGCACATCTTCGCTTGGTTTCTTGATATATTCAATGACATGACTATCTTTATTAACAGCAGCCA
>Ga0302268_1000570_pt1 | contig 22902 bp, 13 predicted proteins | sample III_Bog_E2_1_FD_194554 | JGI IMG/M metagenome (GOLD analysis project Ga0302268, IMG submission 194554) | Peat permafrost microbial communities from Stordalen Mire near Abisko, Sweden - III_Bog_E2_1 | ecosystem: Environmental > Terrestrial > Soil > Wetlands > Peat | place: Sweden: Abisko... | reverse complement strand
AGACTTTTAATTTTTTATCCTTCTCCTCCACAAGTTGTACAAGTAGTTTGCATGATAAACATCCCCTGCCGGATAGTTTGCATGCCTGATCCTTAACAGCTTTTACATTTTTATGGTTAAGTGCCTGGTTTACACCGACTTCCTTTACAAGTTGAACATGTGCTCTTTTTTTCATATTATAATATCTAAATAAAATTATTCTTACCTTGATGCCTCCCTTAACGCTCTCTTCGAATGTAATCGATATATTCATAGTACTAGGCTCTCTTTATTAATGTGAACTTTGGCGTTGAGTATGACTGCGACCTCCTCCAAAGAAATCCTTGAGAATATCTTCAAACCCTCCCGCATGACCTCCTCTTTGATTTCCAAATCCTTTGAATTGACTGAATATGTCCTCTGGATTCGCATTTGGCCCTTGCCCTCCCGGACTCCCTTCGGTATGATGGGTATTATATCCAGCAGCATTTCCCTATCCGTGATTGCCTGTTTGATCATACATTTCCCTCTTTCCCGCATCAGATAATACTTCATAAGCACTAAATTAATCATGAGCTACCCGTTGATTTAGGTAAATTTTTATTTGGCTTCTGCAGTCGAATTTTTATCAGGGTGATACTCATGAGCTAGTTTATAGTATGCTTTTTTTAATTATTTAGCATCTGCATTTTTTTGAACTCCTAAAATTTCTAGATTAATCTCATAGCTACAATAAAGATTTTTGCTGGGTTTGGATGAAGTGCGGTAGTATGAGTTGGTGGTGGTTAATTTACATACTTTGAGAATAGACTATTTAAATTTGAGCATTCTTTATACAAATCAAATCCTTCGAGGAGATTTATTAAGTATGGTAAATTAATAATATTAAATTCAGTTAAGAATCAAATTAATGTGGGCTATTTTCTTTACTGTACTCTATTATATGATTTATGGTCGGATTAATAAATTCGTGCATAAATTTTAATTATCTGGTTGCGGGCAATTATATAAATTAGACTATGAGTTAGAAAGCATAAAATTCGGAAAAGAATTTCTATTAGTTTGAAGGAATTATCTGCTCGAGGGTTAGGGATGATCAGCGATAGTTTCTGATCAAATGGAAGGGGTATTTCTAGCCCACGTGGGAGCCTGAATCTAATGCATCACTCAGAACTATCATTGATAACTACTACTAAATGAAAAACGGTACCTTCTAAAACTTTCCTGCTATCTTACACAGAACTTCTACGACTCCAGTTTCGATTAGGTTTGAAGATAATAGACTTAAAGTCTGTGTCGAAGGAAAAAACCTAAGCAATTACAAAAATTTGCCGATGTAAACAAAAAATGACATCCTCTAATAGTTGTAAACTTTCTTTTATTTAAGCGATTAATTAATTGAATGATGATAATTCATTGATCTTATTATTTACATTTAAGCTTATTTAAAGAAAGTATTTTCTTTCTTGCAATTTCTGTATAAATGCAAAAATACAGATCATTTTCAAAATATGTCAGCGACTGTTTCATTCATCAGTAGGCTGCTACCGTCTTATGAAAGATTGTCTTTAAAGCCTGTTTCTTTAGTCTATCGTAATTTAACTGTTAAAAAGTACGAACAAACAAAGAAGATACCAATTATGAAGTTGGGGTTTATAAAACGCTCCGAGAAGAAGGATGAAAAGATGAATGATAACATATAAGTAAGTTTTGTGATAAATCCCAGAATTCCCAAAGCAAAATGTCTTATAGATGTAGGAAACAGTTCAATACTATATATTGCAAGGAATGTGTTGCCGAAACTCATTAATATACGCACAACAATATCGAGAATCAAAACAACTGCTTTAGAAAAACCTTTGTATTCATCATGAGGCTGGACAAAGTAGTAGAGGAGATGGACAATGGCTGCGGCAATAAGAAGCCTTTTAATTACAAAAATACGGCCCAAGTTAAGACTAGTTACTATAGAGCCAAGATAGGCTACAATTTCAATGACACCTGCAAGAGCAATATTGAAAGTATACGATCTATGAGGGTTCAGCTGATTTTTTGCGCTCATAAAATAACTCAGACTGATGATGGACCAAATTATACTTACAATGATAATGCGAATGCGAATTGAGTTAAACTTCAAAAGAGAGACATACGAATGGTGAGCTTGTCTTGATGAAATATTTCCACCTTGCAAAATTTGTTCATAACTATCCATTTTTAATTTGTAGTCATTTTCTTCTTTCATTTGATATCCCACAAATCTTCTACCGTTAATATAAGCAATTTACTCCAATATTGCCTTTGCATCCCCGAATTAGTGTTTGGTCACACAGAATCGAGGCGAATCTCTAACTTGCTTATAAGCAAAGTACAGCAATATAGTCAGAGGCACAGCTGTAATCAGAAATATTATCCTCCAGTTAATTAATATCATGCAAATGAATGCAATTATGATTTGTCCTAAAGCCCAACCAATGGAAAATACCATTGGTGTTGCTGCTCGGGTTACTTCTCCAGTTACCTCAGAAATCGACAAAAGTGAAGCATTGTAAAAACCTCTAAATCCTGCGTTGAAGAAAAAAACTCCTAATGCAAAAAGCCAAGCACTTCCCGATAGACTTGCGAGATATAAGCCTCCTATCATCATTATGAGAGATTATAGAACTGCGTATTTGCGTCCCCTGCGTTCAATTACTTCTCCATAATACAAACTTCCCATGAACCCTCCATACAGAAAAGCTTCAAAGCAAGTTCGTAAATATCTTTTTCGTTCGCAAACAAGGTCAAAGCTATAAGCAACACTTTTGATATTTGGCGATAATTCATGAGTCTAGCGAGCACACACGGCTTCTTCGCTGCAATCTTAACCTTACTAACAAACGAATTGTGCATTCTGAAAGATAATGGGAAATCCCATTTGTATGAATGAAGAGAAGAGAAAGACTAAAAAAAAATTAAGTAGCATTCTGAATTGATAGGTATGATTGTTACCTGCTTTTTCTAGCATCTCTTCGATTGTGAGAACGCAGTCTGCTTTTGTTGTGAATTGTCGATCAGACATTTTGTAATTATCTATTAAAGATATTAAAAAAAGATTTTAAGTTTTAATAATCTTACTTAATAAAACAATTAGCTGATGGAGCACTTGAAAAAACAAATACCTTGCTACTACTAAATTAAAAAAAATATTAAATATAGCCTTTGATAAATTCAAAATGGTACTAGCCATTTCTAAGCTCAAAATAAACCGTAAATTTAAATTTAAATATTAATTTTGTCATTTATTTAATTTTAGTAAAATGCACAAGTTTCCTATTTTTTTATTTATTGATTGCTAATGTAGTTTTAAAAAATAATTAGTATTAAATATTCTGAAAGAAATAATGATTCATTTTTACCATAAGCAAATGATTTTTCCAAAATTGGACATTTAATCAGTTTTATGCTTTTAAAAAAATAATTTTTAAAATCTATAAGAAAATTAATCTTTTAGGATATTCTCTAAGAAGCGAAAACATTTATCATCAATGTGGAGAAGATTGCAACGACATGGAAGTGAAAAGTATGAATGGAGCCTCTCTTTCTTCATTCGCCCACGTATTCTCGGAATCCTAGAAAATATCCCAGGAGATATTTGTAAAGTAATCCTTAAATGTATCACATGTGGAGGACTAGGCTATGTCCGTGAGCTCTTCTTTGTACGTTTTATTAAATAAAAAATATGTAACCCACAAAGTGAATTCCTATTTACATTGTAAGGTTCTATACTCATACCACTTTTTGGGATTATATCAAAAATACAATGTTGTAAGATAGATATAAAGGAACTCTTCGAGGGATAAACGAAACTGTATAATAAGTTGGATAAAAAGATAAATCAAATTTCATTCTTGACTTGCCTTTCGGTTTGAAGACGAGAAATCATAAACTCAATTCATCTTTTGTTGTCGTTCAAAGATGTTAACAAGTGGGGGAACGTCATCAAGTACATAATGTAATTCCACTTGCAAAATATTTTGTCTCAACAGCACATTCATATTTTTATTCACCTTTACGAACCTATTGAATTCTTTTTATTTCATCAGTTGTTTCTATCAAATTGCCTTTTGCCCCTATATTCAATATTAGACCCAAGTTCTAAATATTATTTTCATTTTAGATGTATTTCCTTAAAACTGATAAGCACTCCTGAAATTCGGGTTTCTCGGATAATTCCTACCATAGATTCTTTTAAGAATCATGATATTCCATTGGAGTCCATTGATTATCAACTATCATAAAAACCAAAGGAAATCCTTTTTAATAATCAATAACTTTAGACATAGATACCTCTTCGGTGAATGACCAAATCACCCTTTCGCCCGGTTATAAAAGAAAATGTCTATGAAGAAGAGTTACTCCAAGATTTTACTAAAATCCATATTATTTAAGAATTTTAAAAATGTTTTAAACTTCTGAGTAATATTGGCCCTTAACTTAAGATTTGTGAACAAGTTTGTTGAAAAGCATCACTTATAATAACATTCTTTAAGATTCAGAGCATAAAACTTAATTTTGTTATGCTCCTTTATAAGCTCTATTCGCTCACTATACTACCATTTATTAAAAACATAAGTTTTTTGCCTCCATTGTATTAGGGATTTATTATCTCCCATTATTATTTTTATCTCACTAAGCGAGTTCCTATTTATATTGCAAATTTTATATATTCATTCCCCTTTTTTGGGGATTATAACAATACTGTTGTAAGATAGATATAAAGGAACTCTCTTCGAGGAATAGACTAAGAACACATACTAAAAAACCGAATAAAAATAACAAACACTTTGGCAGTTTTGTACAAAGAAAGAACACTGTTGTAATGTAAAGAAAACAAATACATTGTATGGCAAAAAAAAAAAATACAATTTCAATTTTCCTTTTTTTATGAAATATGTGTGTCAAGCCAGTGATAATTTGAAATTGAAAAATACGATTTTATTCTGGTCCTCGCAAATCGCTATACTGAAGAATAAATTCAAATTTGATGTCAAATCACAAAAAACTTTTTTGGTTTTCCTCGTAAATACTTTTACTTTTGACTTTTTTAGCTAAATTAATCTAAGTATACCTGGAAGATTGCCATATTTTATCTTACTGCCCCACTCTCGAAGATTACTTCTTAGGATTTTAGTTGATATGTCAATGGGAATATCTTTAAATCTATTTTGACCTTTTTTCACTTCCTTGTCATAGGTCTTTTAGTAATTTTATACAATTTTAGGTAGCGAAATCATTTATTTTGGAGCCTCTTCAATAAAGGAAATATTCACATTTTTTATTTCCGGAAAATGAATGAGACTATTTTTCTGTATCAATAAAAAAATACTGAAATAAATGGTTTAATTTGAGCGATAAGCAAATGAACAACTGCTTCCATTTCTTCGAACCTCCACTCTTTCATATCTTTTTTTCTGAGTTCGTTTATATTCAACACTAATTCTCCCCCTCCTTCTGTATTTGATTCTCCATCATGAGACATCAATATATTTTATAAATAATCTGCCAAAAGAGTCCCAAGAGTTTCATACTTCTTACTGTATATTTTCTGCATGTTTTCCATATAGTGACTATAGTTCTTCATATTGGCTATCTCAAATTTAAGCTTATTTATTGTTTCAGTTTGTTATTTCACATTTTCAGAGGACTATCTTGAAGTCATCTTTTATCGTTAGCTATTAGGAGTGCGATTAGGTGAATTTGATAAAGCGCTAATGCTGGCTTCAGGTTGACTCTTCTTTATTTCCTGAATTTACTTATAGAGCTTTTTAATGAGAGTTTGAGCAAGGGACGATCTCTTAATGAGATCACCTTCGATTTATTTATGAAGTTGCAATTAAATTTTCATACTTTTTATATCTTCTTGCAACTTCTAATTTTTCTGAAGCTGTAACGTAATATTTTTGGATTGATATTCAATTTCATTTTTGAACTGCTGATTTTGAATTATCAGAAGGCGTTATTGCTTTTCTGCATCGAATAGAAAATACCATTGGAAAAGCCTTTGAGATCACGATTGCTATCTTCGATTATCTTTCTTTTATCGTCCGCGATGTTCTCCTCTAATTTATAATATTTTTTAAGTTCGCTCAGATTCTTTTAGAGATTGGCTATTTTGATGTTCAGCAATTCCTTTTGGTTCTAAAATTATATTTTTAGTCTGTCTATTTCGTTGCTATTTTATCTTTCCAATTCCTAAAGTTTAAGTTTGCTATTGTTTAACAAAAATTCGCACTCGTTTTTTTCATGCTTCATCATTTCGAGATCGGAATCCATTTGCTGGATGGCTAAATTCTAAATATAAGAGGAGGTACTAGATTTGCTATTTATTTAGCGTTTGCATCCTATTTGGTTGTTTTTTGAGCGAGTAGAGTATCAAGTTGAGTCTTAATTTTACCATTGAGTTTGGTCAGCTCATCATACTTGCGTTTTTCCTCCTCAATGATTATATCTTTCTGGACAATAACTGATTTAAGGCTGTATAAATGAAGGAATACTATTAAGGATCATTTTCCCTTTTCGTGATAAACTCCATATTAAATTTATTAAGTTATATATTTGATCAAATGAGCAAGATGGAAATGTTGAAATGTCAAAACTTATAAGTTTACATCTATGTTATCTGAAGCATATAAATTAAAAATGATCACCAATTAATTGTAGCCATTTAATTTTAATATTTTTATTGAAGTGTAATATTGAATTTAATTCAAATTGAACAATGTCCAACAAACAAATTAATCCACATCAGAAGAAGGTTTTCGAAGAAGGTAAATACTCTTTATAATTAGATGCTTTTGAAGATGAAGCTGACAATGAATCGGCCTCGGATAACTCTTATTAAGACATTATTGATGACTAAAATGAAGAACCGATCAAACTTTTCTAAAGTTAAAACGTCAAAGTGGAAGACTAGAATGTGCTTGATGAGGAGGGTGAATATAAGTAAAAAATAAATAAATATAGGACTCTTAAAAATCTTATTGAAAAACTTAATGAGGAAGACCATAGCGAAGATGAAGGCATCGAAGATTACAAAATTGGAGGCTATCATCCTTGTCACATTGGAGAAGTGCTCATTAATCGATACGTGCTGATTCAAAAGCTAGGTTGGGGTCATTTTTCGACTGTGTGGTTAGCTAAAGATTTTAAATACGGGAATTACGCTGCAGTAAAGATAATGAAAAGTTCTCCTCACTATTTGTAGGCTTCTTACGATTAAGTAAATAATTTAGTAAGCAAGGCAGGTTTAAATATTGCAAAAAGTTGCCAGCAACGCTTATCATCCAGACTGGATTAAGTCCCTGAAAATATACGAACCAAATAAAGAAAAAATAGAAAGAGATGACACTCACGTCTTAAATCTCCTCAATTCCTTCCTCTATAAAGGACCATATGGCAATCATTTTTGTATGGTATTTGAAATACTTGGAGTCAATTTGCTTGAAGTACTCAAGCGTTATGATTATAAGGGTCTTCCTCTTGATTTAGTCAAGGAAATCACAAGGCAAGTTATGATGGGTCTTGATTTTCTCAACAGGATTTGTCGAGTAATCCATACTGATCTCAAGCCATAAAACGTTCTCTTATGTTTGACTGATGAAGAAATAAAACAGATAGTTGAAAAAGGTCAACTGACAAGCAAGTAGCTTTTTAATGATCGGCTGAAGCTTTACCGTCATAAATATGGTCTTGGCCCCACAGATGACGATGATGATGAGGACTAAAGCCAATAATTAAATATAGAGCCAAGCGGATCTGATTCTAAATAACGTTCTTCTGAGTTATAAAGCTAGATTTCAACTAAAATATAAGAGTTAAAATTAATGTTGGAAGATAATAAATTAAATAAGAATCAAAAAAAGAACTACCGTAAAAAGCTAAAAAAATATGAGGAAAAATTGGAAAAGGAGAATAAGTTCAGAGTCAAAGATGAAGTATTAATTGAGGAAAAATTACCCTAACAAACATCTCATGATAAAAAGAAAAGAAAACTGAAAGAGTTGTTTTCAGCTTTCGACACCAAGCTTGTATTGAGCAAAGGGCCGAAACTTTAGAAAGGGTTTAAGGTCAAAATTGCAGATTTAGGAAATGCATGTTGGGAGCATCATCACTTTGCTACTTAAATACAAACGAGGCAGTACAGAGGACCAGAAGTTCTTCTCGGCTCAAAGTACAATTTAACTGCTGATATGTGGTCTTTAGCATGCATGTCTTTCGAAATGTTAACTGGAGAATTGCTTTTTAATCCACACAAAGATAATAATGACTCTTTCGGCAAGAATGATGATCATCTTGCTCAAATGATGGAATTGCTTGGCAGATTTCCACGCAAGTTTACTTGCAGAGGTACTAAAGCTCGAAAATATTTTTGTCAAGAGGGAAGTTTAATTCGCATTCCTAAACTACAAAATTGGAGTCTTAAAGATGTAATGATAGCTAAGTAAACAACATTTAATAAAGATATCGCTTTAGCGAAGAATAGGCCGTGCTCTTCTAATAATTTATGAGTCCGATGCTTAATTGCTATCCTGAACGCAGAATTCTCGCCCATTAAATGCTTGGCCATCCTTGGCTTACATCTAAAAGCTCTGAAAACTATTTTATGTAAATATTATTAAACTAAGGTCACCGGAATAGCATGCAAAGATTAAATCATAGCGATATGATCTCTAAATTCAAAAAGAGGAATTTTTTCAATATGAATCTGAAAATGAAGATGGGGAGCTCGAGGATAATTGCTAGGACAATTAAACTCAGGAGGACGATTAATTTTATGGATATGAGAAGGTAGGCACCATTCATTTGATTGACCGCAGCTTTATGGATCTCGGATACATTGGATACAGCTAAGGAATCTTTCTAGAACAACTTGACGCAGGACCGAACTGGCAATTTGAGGCCAATTGATTTAGACGCAATTCCAAACCATTTATATCAATAAGAATATATATAATTATTTTTGTAAGATACTTTATCAAATTTGTAATGAATTAACAATATTGCAGATTCTCAAGTATTTTTATTAATCATCTAACATGCTAGAAAATTATCTATTTTAGCGCTTAAATCTTATTTATTCTCGAGAAAACTTATCGCCTCAATATCTCTGGAAGGTCAAAGAAGAAGTAATTATGAACGAACTTCAGTGATTTTAATTATTGATGTGACTTTTTGTTCACAAGATGGAAATTTCTTAATGTAGATCGAAGAAATGAGGATATTTTTCAAAAGTTGTCTATTAAAATATTATTTTTTTACCTACCGCAGCATAATTAATTTGATAATTTTGTGTAGTTTTCCTTATTGTAGTCTAGTTATATTGATTATTTTTTAACTTCCCTATCGAATAATTCAACATGAGTTTCAGGACAAATCTATCTTATCCAAAAAAGTATCCAACTTAAGGTTCAATAATTCATAGTGGCAAATAAATTATCGCCACTTCAATTGGAGTCACAGCGAATAGGACTATGCTGAGCTGTCGGATGAATATCGATGGACAAGATTGCCACTATTTTAAAGCAGATTCCGAAATTATGTAAATATTTAGCATTGCTGATAGCAAACTTAAACGAGAAGCTTTTTAAAAGATTCAGAAATATACTCACTATCATCACGAGCAAAAAAATTCTGTTTTTCTTCTCGAAGCCCTACATAAAGGTAATTATGGAGTTATCTCAAAGTTTTTAGAAAGACTTAAAAAGAATAGAGTTGAATCTTATGTAAAGCTAAATATATAAGAAAGTAAGGGACATTTTTTGAAGCCCTTAACTCTAATAAAATCTTTAACTGAACTTTTTATATCGAAAATTCGAGAACCTTTCTTAAAAATGAAAAGGCACATGCATAGATAAAGATAAAAGTTTGAGAAGCTACTACTATAAAATTAGTTGTAAAAAATAAGTTGTATTCAAAGGCAAAATAATATAGGTTCAAAGCAAAAACAACCAAAGGCAAATATTATCAATGTATCTTATACTTGTGTGAAAACTGAACGCGCAAAATTAGGTGAAATTTCAAATAAGAGAACTAACACTGCAAATAAATTTAGTCGTAGTGAAAAATAACCTGAATGTTTTGATTTAAAAAATATAATGCAAACAGGCAAGGTTAAATAGTACCAATTTAAAAATTCGAATGTAAAACGAGTATCTTTTGATCGAATAAAAACAAGCAGAAAACCATGATTTTATTACTATTATCCTTTTATTATTTTGCTTAAAATAAAGAAGGTGATTTATTTAGCAAAACTCATTTGATATCCTCTATATAATAATTATATCTCTTATTTTGCTGATTTTAATTGGAAAGATGATTCTTTGCTTATATTTAAATTCGTAAGTTGCTATATCTAAATCATATAAATAAGTTTTGCTGATATTTTGATTATCTGAATTTATCAACAATATATTGAAGACCATTTTAATTTAACTAATTTTGATTTACTGAGTTTAGATTATAATAAATGAAAAACTTCAAATAAAGGGTTAAAACAGCCCCATAGAATTCGCAAACAGCATAAGTGAACACTTAAGTATCTCCAATAATGAAATCGAAAAATATCTTAAAAATAGAAAAGAAGGTATCATAGCTGGAATCATTTATGCCCATGAGTTTTATTAAAAAGAACTCGTTGTAGCTGTTATAACCATTAATTTAAACTGCAGCAAATCAAAATCAAATACAAAAAAGTAATTCATCAACAAATATTTTATAAAACCTCAATGCCAGAAAAAAGCTGATCCGAACTGAGTTAAGAAGAAATTCAAATAAGCCTAATTAAATGTATTTGCAAAAGATTAAAAATAAAATAAAAAAAATGAAAGCAATTTTGTAAATTCACAAAAGATAAACTGAGTTTGGCAGGTAGTAAATTACCAACATGATTTCAAAATGGAAAATATAAAATTTAAATGATACCAAGCAAATAAAGAATATTATTTAGCTCAATAATCAAATTATATAAAATTTAAAGGAAAAAAATGAAAGATTATAACTATCGCTAAATGAAATGCAATCTGGTAAAATAAAAGTCAATCAAAAAGTCACCAGAATGAAATAACTAATTAAATAAAAGGAAGTTTTATTTGATAGAAAATGTGAGGAACTTAAAGAAGCTAAAAATGAGATATAATTTCTCAAAGGACAAGTCCAATAGACCAATGATAGAATGAATCTATGGAAAGTTCAAGTCAAAAACATTTCTTAAAAGTAATCAATAAAACAAAATTAATTATCATTTAAAGAGTTGGAGGTAAACTTAATGAAAGAAGAACTGATGAACCGTGAGATCAATTTAAAAAACAGAGAGAGATAAATTGATGAGCTGAAAAATTAATATCAGAATCGACTACTGAAATTGGATAATAAATAACCAGGAATGAAAACATCTTTCGTAAATTCATGTAAGCCTCTAACTGTCACTAAATAAAAGAAATATTAGAAATATTATAAAATAATTTCTGCATAAAATTTGAATAAACCCAAGTAAAATGGAAATATTGTTTCAATTCGCAAACTTATATATTCAAAAAAATCTTTTGATAATCCTATCAAATAAGAAAGTCAAAATAATATTCTCAAAAGAGCAAAGAGTGTTCCCGATATCAGCAACTCGTATTTAAGAAATGAGCCAAATACAACTTCTTTGGAGAAGCAAACAGATTAAAAATCTTCCATCAGCAAAAATAGAAAAACGCCGAAATTAAGTTTAAGAATTAATAATTTGCGACGATAGTTGACAAAGTAATTAGATCAAATTCGGTAAAATACTCCTTTGGGAATACCATCATTAAAAAGTTGCTGATTCATAATGGTTTTTTATTTTGTTATTTTACAATCTCAATTGAATATTTACTTAAAATTATATGATTTAAACAATAAATTAATTGTTAATATAATATAAAAACGATCTTTAAAAGACAGTTCGTTATCCAGTACTTCAATGCCCTTTTGGCAAACTTAGACCTATTTTATGTTCAGTTCCTTCAGATTACAGGGGATGGTATTTTTAAGGTCTTACCAAACTTAGCTTTAACTTTTGGCCGCTTCGGCCATTCCTTCCAATCGTTGAAATATGAGAACTTGAGCGCTTAAATTTTTATTCTTGCATCTATTTTATAAAATAGTTTGTACGCCTTATTTCGTTATTGTAGTTTAATTTCAACTATTTTAGAGTGAATTGAGTGCTCTCTTCCTCCCTTGGTGATTTTATAAACTTCTGATCTTTTTTTAAGTAAAATTCCATCCATGTCATCTCATTGTCTATGAGGATTGGATTTTGAGCAGTTTGCTGAGCTTCATAAAGTCTTCGTCGTATTTCGTACTTTCTTGCTTCAGAATTATGAATTAAAGCAATTTTTTAAAACTCTCGAAGTTCTCCATTTTAGTACTGTTCTTTAAATCTGATGTACATGGTGGTTTGATAGAATTATTTGTAAAATTATCGATTTTTATTAATATTTTAAATTGAATTTTTCAAATAGGGATCCATGAGTTCGCAAATAAATTGAATAGAATGCTAAAGTATGATAGATTCATTGATATGTGAGTGATTGAAAGGATTATTGAATTGATTGCCCAGCTTGGGTAGACAAAAATCCAGCATAGGAATAGGTTGAGGGGTAATAAGCCTTCCCTCATCAACAATTAATAGATATTTATCTTACGTATTTATGAGAGATAGAAATTTTTTATGAACTCCTATTAAAAAAGGCATAAAATTTTAATTTGCTGCTTCGATTAAGTGGCCAGGCAGACTGTGAACGAGCATATGCTACCATTTAAGAGGTCTTATTAGTTGCAATAGACTTTCAATTATCATTACATTTAGATTTTGACTCTTACTCGTGACAATAATTTGTTTTTCAAGCAATATACAGCAAATCATTGATTTTATCAAGTCCAAGGAGAGAGGTAAATTAAAGAAATGACTGAATTGAAAGATAGTATTTTATTTTATATGATAAAGATGTAAAATTGATTTTTTGCTGCTTTTTTAAAAGAGAATATTCTCTCCAAGTTTATGTTCATTACATTTTTCAATATAATACTCCATAACAATTTCAATCGCTGGCTGTTGTTAATTTTAATCATTTTCGCTTCTACTCCATTGTTTCCCTTGAGATTTTAGATTGATAAAATTATTTACAACGTGCTATTTGATGGGATGATAAATATTTGGATTTTGCTTTCTAACTTCAGCGTGTATTTTTAATAAATTTACGTGAATCTTAAAATATGACTATGATGAAAGGAAAACAATGCATCTTGGCATGTAAAATTATTCAGAACCCTATCTATTATCATAATCATTCATAAGTCTTAAGCAGTTGCTGATTAATCCTCGCTCCTTGATAATTTTTATTTTACGTAATAGATTTGTGAAGTGCAATAGACATGTGAACCATTTTATCGAGTTATTACAAAATATTTCCATTTTTATTCGATTAGTGTTCCCGGATTTGTGGAGATTGTTACGCTATCTTCATTAAACACATGTTTTTATAGCAAATTCAACGAAAATATGGTTAAAGGAAAGCGTAAAATCCAATTACTTAGACCAAGGGGATCGGGTTTGAATTCCAAAGGTTGTTTTAATTTATCATAGCAGATGCCATCTTAATTAATATAAAGTTACTCTGTATAGTAAAGACAACGTAGCTGGTCATAATAATGATTATTAACTATCCAATTTATACACATCCTGCATTTTAAACGAAATTTAAATCTATTTCAGCCAGTTCAAAATTGAAATGAGAAGATAGTTAATTTTGAATTGGAAGGATGCCTTATCTTGATGATAAATCCTCTGAATAAATAAAAAAAATGTTCCCTATATCTTCACTATTGTTAGATGTTTAAATTATTTGAAAAGATATTGCAAGGATGTAAATATGAGTATGCTCTTCAATGAGATTATAGTTTTCAGATAATTAATAAATATCACATATTTTTATAGCTTGAATAATTCCGAAGGTTGATCTAAACTAGATCGTAATTTTATTTATTATTATCATTATTATAGCATTTGGAAGATTTGGCATGTTTCTGTTCAGTATTTATTCTTTCAAGCTTTAGTTATTAATTTAATTTGAGAGATAAATTATAATTATTCAGTAAATACAGCTGAAATGATTTCAATGTCGCCTCTTAAATTAAAAAATCATTTAATTTCGCATAAATCACTCCAAAGCATAAATACTCTTCAAAGTGACATGGGCTCTGCCAAATCTAAGCCTAGAAAAAAGCGATAGCACACAACTTAACATAAAAAGATAAAAAATAGAAAAGAATAAAATAAAAGACTGACATAGATATATGATCATTACTATTATAGTAAAGAAGACCTATAGAAGATAGATAATATTTTTAGAAAAGAAAGCAAAGTTAAAATAACAGGTAGCACTAGCAAAAAAACAGTAAAAAAATAAAAAAATATAACGATAAGATCAAATCAAAAAATTGATCAAAAGGTTTTTGCTATTGGTTCTAGATTTATTGGCGATAAAATTAAAACAGAGTCTAGAGTACCCATCAAAAAAATAAAATCTTAAGCGAATCTAATTAAAAATAAGCTCATATGCTAAGAAAAAATTCCTCATAAAAAGCACCTTATTGGATAGGTTCTTAGCTTAAAGAAACCAAAAAATTAAAAGACAAAACAATTGCTCTTTGTAAAAACATAAAAGAAAATTGTTTAATCCAAACCAAAAATTGAAATCATTAAAAATTATATGGGGTAGTAATCCACGCCATCATTTACAACGTCAGATGACATATAAATTATGAATATGGCTTAATAGGGAATCTTTGGGAAAATCTTTATTGGAAAAATTAAAAAAACAGGAGAAATAATAGCGATTAAAAGGATATTGTTAGATCCGTGCTCTGAAAACAGATAAAAAGATATAATAAAACTATTGCATAACGATTTCATAGTTGAGATCCTTGGAACCTATACTAAAACAGAGGGGAAATTATAATTTTTGAACATTATGATGAAATATTACGATTCAAATCTTAGTCATCGGATCAAATAAAATAAGTCTCCAATGAACTCTCTGGAGATGAAGATTATAATCTATCAGATCTTTAAAGGATTATCATACCTTCACTCGATCAATATTTGTCACAGAGATATTAAACCTGCAAATATACTCATAAAGGGATATGCAGCTGTTTTATGCGATTTTAGTTCAGCAAAAATCATCGATTCTCGTTAAACTAATATCTCCTATATAGGAATGAGAAATTATCGGGCTCCTGAAATCGCTTTTGGAGCAACATCCTACACAACTGCGATCGATATTTGGTCTGCTGGTTGTATTATTTTATAAATAATAAATAGGAGTTCTATTTTTAACGGTGAGACCAGTATTGACCACATTTACTAAATTATAAACTGTTTAGGGACTCCAACCCTTAAATAAGTCAAAAATATGAATCCTGACTACAATCTCAAATAATTTATATTTCCATGGATTAAAAAGAAGGACTGGGTTGAAGTATTTGTTTATTTATATAGATTTTTCCGAATGCAGATAAACTTCTTCTAAACTTGATCAGTCAAATTATGGTTTATTCTCCTCAAAGTAGGATAACAGCAATTGAAACACTTAATCATGCATATTTTGATTAAATACGCGATGAAGTCACTTACGAGCACATAAAGAGTCAATATCATTTAAAAGACTTCTTTAATTTCAGTGAAGATTAAGTAAGGGGATACAGCAACATAAAAAGCAATCTGATCCCTCATTGGTATGCCTTCTAATGAGATTGAGAAGTAAATTAATTTCTGTATAATTATTTTGCCATTACAATTAATCGAGGATATTAAATAGTGAGTTTATTAATTTATAAGTTCTCCTTTGATATAACATTTCATAACTAATAAAATGGTTATTCTTTAATTTAAACCTATAAATTAAACATGAATAATAGTTATTCTAAATTGCCAACAAATCGTTCGTCTAGCCAAAATTCTTTCACCTATCTTCGACCTATTACTGACAGAAACAATACTTGCCAGCAAAAAGGCAAATATAAACTGTTTGCCATTCTCATTTGTCGAGCAACATACCGGCAGATGCGTTAAACATTGGGATTAATATCGCTAAAGATGAAAAAGCGACGATAAAATCTAAATAAAATGGCATTGTTTTCATAAAAGAATATGAACTTAAGCGTTTATTTATCTTTTCAGCAGTTAAAAATTGCATCAAAATAAAACAAGAAGGTAGGAAATGTTTTGAAAAGCGTTGTTAACTTACTGCAAAGAATTGAAAAATATAAGGTTAAGACTTGTTTTAATCATCTTATCCTTCGCTATACTAGAAGCAGTCGCAATTGTATGGACAATTTCTACTCGCAGCGTGGAGCTACTTTTATGAGAAAGTTTGTTATGCTTTTTAAAAATAAAAAAAAAGAAGTATTCAACTCAATAATAGCATATTCTCGTTTTGTGAAATCATATAATAAAGTCAGAGTTATATCAGTTATTCACAACCGATTTTAAAAGCATTTTAAACAGCAATTTTTCACAAAGTTGACGCGTTTTCTATTAGCGAAAAATAGTCGTAATAACATTCATAGCGAAGTGGGAAATCTAAAAAGTCAGTTGCAGGATATGAGCGTACAACTAGAGAATAAAAACTAGAATATTCATCGTCTTTAAGGTGAATTAAATCAAATTAAAATATAAAAATAGAACCTCTCCGCCTATCAAAGTATCTCTCATGGAGAAATAAATCACAGTAAATCGCAAAAAGTAGGTAAGGCTAAGAGGCAAAGTCGATTTAGTTTTGACAGTCTGGAAAGCAACAATTTCTAGGATATGAGCATAGGATCTCTTCTAGGAAATCTTAGCAAATAGCGATCTGAATCTTTTAGTAAATATGATCCGAATACTGATTGTTCTTGTGGGTACAAGACTCGATGCCATAAATATAAAGCTTTAAACTAATCTCTAAAAAATCAACTATAAATCGTGAAAGAGGAGTTATAAGTGGCTAAAGACCTCAATTAGCACTTTGCAAACGAGATAAAAGAGTATGTGACTGGAGGAGATGGGTAGGGCGACTACTAGAAACTAACAAAGTAGTATAATATTATCCAAGAAGAACGAGATCAACTTCGTGAAAAGGTTTTCAAATATCAAAAGCATATTGCCAACCTTAAATCTGAATTTAGGATTAAAATGGAGGAGCTCTATCGCAAGGTGCGTAAGGACATGTGATATTCATCTTTCTATTTTTATGCTCCTTTACCATTTCCAAAGAAATGAGCTGTTATTTATTTAAATGGTTACTATCATTTACTGAGATCAGTTATTAGCTAATTTAAAAACCTTCGAGAATTTGTCCAATACAATAATGCGAGCATATATTAATTTAATGAAAAACTCATGCGAATTAAAAAATGTTTTTGGAGGCCATGAGAAGTAATTCTTGATAAATTAATTTTAATAAAATATTATTATATTTATCTCCATAAATGCCTGCAGTAGTTAAAAAAACCAAGGATGCCATTTCCAAGGCTGCCTCACAAAGCAAAGGAATTGCCAAGGTAAATATTCATCGAAATAGAAATGGACCAAGGGAAAAGTTAAAGAAAAAGCTGATAATGCTGTCTTTTTGGATCGCGCTACATATGATAAGATCCTTACCGGTATCCCCAAAGCCGGAAAACACATTTCCACCTCACTTGTCATCGAAAAATTCAAAGTTGTTGGCTCCATCGCTAGAATGCTCTTGAGAAGAGCCGCTGAGAATGGCAGTATCAGATCTGTTGAAACTCACAGCAAACAAACTATCTACACCCCCGTCGCCCAGCCAGAAAAGGCTGTTGTGGCTGAAGTCAAAGAAGTTGCTGCTGGCACAAAGAAGGAGAAGGCTCCCAAGGCAAAGAAATGATGCTCTTACCATTTAAATAATTAAAAAAACTCATCCATTATATTTTATCAAAGATTTCTTTTGAAAACCCTCATAAATATCTATCTTTTTTCACCATGATAGAGAAATAATGATAAGATAAACGATTGAATGCAGATGAAAATCACTCCTCGTAAGGATGGTCTCTAAGCCATTCTGAGTTGATAACTATGCCTTCCGATATCAAAAAGTTATTCCAAAGCTCTTGATCCGATTCCATGACATGAAAGAGTCCTTCTATGAGTTACTATATTGTAAAGGTAATTTCCTCATCTTTGGGAAATTGATTTTTTTATTTAATGTCCAAAGTTTCAAGCCTGAATAAAATCAATTTTTCTACTTCGATGCTGAGTTTTTATAGCTCAGTCTTGTCATTTTTTATTGTATTTTAGTGAATCTTTTTTTACACATTGGACAGGTGTTTTCAATCTGAAATAACCTAGTTTATACTTAAGACCAGTTTTTTATGCATTAAAGACAAAAAGCATGGGCACAATTGTCAATTTTGCCTTGTCTCACCACTTTTTCATAACAAATGCAACAAGTCTAAAGCGCCTTTTTTAATCTGGTTTCCATTAAAAGAACTGACCAAATATAATTATCAAAATTGGCATAAATAATAATAAAATTTTTTATCAATTGTTATCATTAAATTAGTTCTTTCTAGAAAAATTAAATCTACTTTTAAAAACTCTACTATAGTTTAATTATAATTTCAAATTTGGGGAGACCAAATGCTAATGTCAGACGAAATTGCTCAGAAATATGAGAGCTATACTAACACCAAAACCTATCAGAGCGATACCCTCGAGGAGCCAGTAGTCGATACAATAGTAGAGATCTGATAATTTAGAAAAGGGATTTTATGGAAATTTATCAAAAAATCGTTACTACCATGTCAGGTAGTGGAAATTACGATAAAATCAAGTAGCAGTGGGATCTGTGGGGACCACTCATCATTACGCTCGTCACAGCATCTATGGCAGCCTTTGGGACCGAAGGGTAAATCGATGAAGCTTTCACCAGTATATTCATTTGTATGTGGTTGGGACCTCTAATTATCACAATTAATGCTAGTCTTTTAGGAGTACAAGTGTAAAATACCTCTAATTTAGGGCAATTATACAAACATTGTGCTTAATCATTTATTGTTCAACTCCGATAATGATACTTTCCATCGCAGTATTCGTGATGAATTTTCTAATACACTCGTTTTTGTTGAACTTGCTTTTAGGCGGAACCGCTATGTATTTCGTTCTTCAAAGGAATAAAGATTTATTCAATTCTATGATTTCAGGAGAAAAACAGCTTTTGACTTTGTACCCAGTGCTTCTCTTCTATACCTTTATGTGCATCTTCATCGCTATGACGTGATCAAAATGATGTGACTTTAATCTATATTTTAATCATCAAAAAAAGAAAAAGATCAATAGTGGCTTTAAAATTTAATTGAATGTTAAGATTTACATCATCTCCTTATTCAGGAAAAAAATTACTTTTGAAATTAGGCTGCTTGGAGCAGGATTAAACCAAAATAGAGATATTCACATTGGATTTATGTTGATTATTATTTTTGATAATCATTCTTTATCTCACAATTATTGATATGACCGGAACTAACCCCACATTTGCCGTTCCCAGAACTTTAATTGCAAAACGTGGACCTAATGCCTTGGTCCTTGCCAGTGTAGTCACGGGATTTGCCTGGTATTTCACCAACCGTCAAGTTAGTGAATTCAATTAGCGTCAGCAACTACTCATTAATCGTGTTTAAAAAGACGAGACTGCCGAAAAATGTAATTTCAGTTTAATAAAGTCAAATAAAACTTCGACTTTCATCGTGTTTAAGATTGGGACTGCAAAAAGATCAACATTGACGGAGTGCTGAAGGGCGGTAGATTCTTTGTTAAGCGTAATCGAGGAACGCAGGAAGGCTATCTTGTTCTGGCTCCTTTTGTTGTCAACTCAATTAACTACGAGAAGAATGCTGAAGAGATTGAGGGCATGAATCATAATAGGAAATTTATTCTTAATTTGGGATGGATCCCCAAAAGTCATAAGCACTTTGTCTTTAGCACCATTCCAGGAGACGCTGCAGGAGAAGAAGTAGCTTATGAAAATCGAGAGGAAGCACTTAAAAAACAAAAAGAAGATGGATTAGTTCGCGATCCCCTCACTCCTGAACATACTGTCCCCATTACCAATGTTTCGGCTTACGTTCGCAAAGCTGAATCCCAAGACAAATGGAACGGACGAACCAATTACCCAAAATTGCAGTTATTCAAGTGGATCGATCTTTATAATTTGACCAGAGTTTTTCGTATCTTCAATGAGGCTGAAGGAGAGTCTATCTATTTGGAAAAGACCTTGACTTCGTAATTAATTTTTAATGAAGGTCCTAATAAGATCCAGTAATTCCAATTGCTGCCTCAAAAGAAACTGTGATTGCAGACCTCAAGACTTAATCAAACCATCAACAACTTAACTCTCGCAGGCAATTTTGGTTGACTACTGGTTTGGCTTTTGGGGCTGCCTCTTGGATCACCTTCTTCTGATTCGAAACAAATACATATCACATCTAATTATTAGTTTATATCAAAAAAGCGAGGATGCAAAGATTTCTGTTATTATGGACTGTATTCCTTAGTTCTTGCTTGAACATAATCTTATTTTGTTGGATTCATTTGACACTTACTTTATTTTTATTGGCAGAAGATATGAATGAAGAAGAGAGTTACCATTTATTTCTATTTTTTTATAGTTAAAAGAATCAATTTAATGAAAGAAGTAATCCTTTCATTACAACTCAAACATGTAGAGTAACAAAACTAATTGTAGTTTTGATCTAAGGGAATCATCAACCGATTATATAAATTGTTCTAATGCTCGAAATGAACTGAAGTCCATATGTATTATTTCCGAAGCAATAAACCAATCAGTCTACCTACCCTGCATCACAATTGATTAATAATCTAATCAATATTCCTTCTATTGCAATTTTAAATGTATTGAATTAATAGTCTACTCACAAGTATACAATTAAAAATATACAATCATCGCATGTCAATGGCATGAATCGAAAGTGAAAAGGATCGACACCCATCCACTTTCTTAAACTCTCTTGAGCCACTGTCAAACCTATAAAATTCCTGCACTCTATCAGCGGTAATTTATGTTGGTGCTTTTTCGCCGTATATCTTTTATAGTCGACTCTGGGAAGAATCCAAGATATATATCCCCTTTATTATCTTCCTCGAGTATTCTTTAAATAAAAAAATAAAGAATTCGTACTCACTGTCTTATAGGACATCGATGAGCTTTTCTCTATCTCTACGATTCAATTCTCCTGGAAAGCAGACGTAAGTAATTGCGTTTATCATTAATTTTTTATTTGATTGTTTGGTAAAGGAATTTTTGCGCTCTTTTGGCTCGATCTTCGGTTCAGCTAATATTTTTGATGAAGATTTTTATTTTGGATTCTCTCCCAGGAAAATATTGGTGTTTTTATTTGTACTTTTTCCTTTGTTTTAGGATTGAATAGTTTTAGGAGTTTTAAAGGGACTTATAGGCTTACCTTATCGGTCCTAATAAAAATCATTTGCGTGTTTGGGTATTGGTAATTTGTTATTAGGCTAATAATTATGAGAATAGTTTGCAAAGGGTTTATTAGGTGGGCGAGCATTATATTGACTTTATTGTGGCTCTACTGAGGGTGGAATTGGAATGTTACGATTGGGAATTTATTTTTAACTTTTAATAGATTTTTGATTCTTCTTCTCGATGGTACCACTTCTTGGAGGAAGTTCTGCATCATTTCCTTCATCCTTTTAAGTCTTTTATGGTTTTTTACTATAGCTGTTTCTGCCTTTTGGCATTTCTATTTTTTTCTGTGATTAATTCCTTCTAAATTCTTAAATTCTTTCCTGCCTTTTCTTTTCCATTTCCTTAATCTTTTGCTTTTTGATTTCCTCGATATTTTAGGGATCAATTGATTTATCGTTTTTTATTTAAAAAGCATAATTTTTGGGTAAGTCAGAAGCAGTCATGGATTCAGACTATTCCATAGTGACGAATACTCCTCTTTATTCATCTTTATGGGCTTGATTCAAATCATCAATTTCCTCTTCTTCTGCTAGATGTTCCTCTTACTTAGGTTATTCTTTTTTATTATTAATATAAAATGATCCTTTCTACTAATTCACAAGATCAGGTTCTTTAAAATATTTAGAAAATTTGCCTGACGAGGGTGGTGGTCTAGCTTGTTCCTATTAATCAGAAAAGTTTTATTCTGCTGTGGGTTAATTGCCCTGTTATTTTTGTACTCCATTTCTGCTCCATTTTGAAATATATTTTTCGGACTTGTTAACTATCAATTCAATGTTCTCCTCTTCCTTATTTTATTCATTTTCATGCTGATATTTTAATTATTGATAGTTTATGTAGTCCTCTAAATTTTTATTTCTTGCTTTCATGTTGAAAGTTATTTCCTCTAATTTTTACTACTGACCTTTTTATTTTTAGCATTTTTCATCCTTTTTAGCTAATTCAAACTGTGAATTATTCTGCAAGGGTTTTTTAACTTCGTTTTACTTCGATTTATCGTCTTTGAATATCGCTTAAGAATACATTGAGGGAGTCTAAGAAGACTGTCTATCTGAAATTTCTGTTTTAGATGTGTACTCCTTGCTGGAAATGCCTGATTTTTCTTTGTTATGTTAGTTTTGAGTCTTTTGCCTATTTTTCATGATATCAATCATGATCTGTTTTTTGATTTGTTGTTTTTTCTCCTCCTCTTCTGCTTTTTGGCGATCGTATTATTGGATAAGATTGTTGACCTTGGACTTGAAATGTTGTTTTTCGCTTTTTAAATCCATTTAAGAACAAATAATTAATATTATATGATATAATGAGAATATGAATCACTCTGTTTAATTAATAATTAGGGGGTTGG
>Ga0302268_1000567_pt1 | contig 23023 bp, 15 predicted proteins | sample III_Bog_E2_1_FD_194554 | JGI IMG/M metagenome (GOLD analysis project Ga0302268, IMG submission 194554) | Peat permafrost microbial communities from Stordalen Mire near Abisko, Sweden - III_Bog_E2_1 | ecosystem: Environmental > Terrestrial > Soil > Wetlands > Peat | place: Sweden: Abisko... | reverse complement strand
AGTTTAGATAATTTATCGAATTTTCAAAAATGTTAGAATCAAATATTAAAGGGTTGCTCAGTATAACATCATCAGATTGCAGTTTTTACTTGGTATCAATCCGTTAGAAAGGGTCATTAAGTATTTGTGTGCGAAAAATACTTAATTATTTAGGTGATTGTTATAGTTGCCATATCTTTGATCTTCTGGGACAATAAATGAAGTATCATATGAATCTCGATGATAAAAACATTAAAGGAATAAAACTAACAATAATTAATTTTCAGATGTGTTCTCAGCCAAAAGGTTTTTGAATAATTCTTTTATAAAGTTAAAATTTATATATGCAATTTATTAAGAGAATATAAGGTCCAAATTAATTTTTCTTGCCATAAAACTAATCAATTGGCTTATTTACGAAATTTTACTAAAATAAATTGGATGGATTTATTTAGACAGACAAAAACGGTTTTTACTATAAATCTATTATTTTAATTGTCTAATGCATTAGCCTGTTAAGCAAGCTCTATAAGCAGTGGGAGATAAACATAGCTATCAAAAATGGTTTGTGGGGTTTCTTTTTTTCATTGCCTTTCAAGCCAACTTCCTGCTGATTGGACCTACTTTCATTTTCATGAATCCTCTTTTTAGCTGTACATTTTCAGATCAACTTGTCGATGAGTCTCAAGCTTGCTCGCAGCTAAGTCAGTGCCAGATATGTAATCATAGCCTTATACAGCCAATTCATATACGCTGGTTGCTCACATGGAACTGTATTGTGATAAGCAAGCGGAAAGGAATATTATCCAGTCCATTATCCCAGTCGGATCAATTCTGGGGCTCATCATTGGCAGCTCTTTAAGTGATTTTAAAGGCCGAAGATTTGCGCTAATACTTGTTCAAATTGTTGGCATTGTTGGAGTCGGATGTAACTTTAAAACTATGCAGTGACTCTTCTCGGAGGATTCTTATCAGTCCTGTGGATTGTAATAATCGCTCAATTGCTATGCGGATTCTGTGGCATCACAATGATAATGATGACTTATGTTGCACCAACATAGTTTTGCGAAGATGAATTCCTGCAAAGATCACTAATGGTAATAGACTATGCACTGTACCTATCAGCTAAGTAAGGGCAACAGGAACAATAGTCATTGGCGTTCTCTATTACTTTTACAACCTATGGTATAATTACTTGCTTTTTGTTGTCCTAATCCCAATGGCAATAATACTAATAATATCTATATTCTTTTTAGTCGAGGGTCCATACTTTCTTTATGGGAAAAATAGAATGTAAGATTGCCTCTAAAGCTTAAAGACAATCGCTAAATTTAACAATAAACTTGAAGAATTTTAGGCTATATCAGCCTCTTTCCCAAAGGAAAATCCTTAATAAAATAAAGCTAGCACTCCTTCCCTCCTGTCAATTGTTAAAGATAAGCAATACCTGAAGATGATCATCATTTTAATTTTGGCCGAGATAGGGGCTAATTTATACTTTTTTGCCACTGTGTACGCTCTTGATGAGATTGGCTACGAATACGGTGCCAATATGATTGCATTCGGAGTCGTATAACTCTTGGCTTACATTACTCTGAGTACCTTATTGATAATTCAGGTTTTTTCATTACAAAAATTCCTAGAAAGGCTGGACTAATTACATTTTATGGGATTATGATAGTACTGGGGCTTCTCTATTTTATCGATTCGGTCAGAGATAAAATGATACCTGCTTTCGTCCTTTTGTCTATCATTCAATATTTTTTTAGTAAATTACCTTTTACTCAGTCCTTGCCACGACGCTTATGATAATTTTTCTGACAACTGAGGCCTTTCCAATGAATATTCAGGCAACCTGTTCCGGGGTAATTGAGGCAATTGCTTAACTTGGATCCTTTTTAGGGCCAATTATCATCACTTTGTGCATAAATCTAAAGTTATACCCGATCATTGTCATCTCTTTTGTGGCACTTGGCATTATCTTGATACCCATCTTCTTAATGAAAATACCCTAAATCTAAACTCCTGACATCAAATCAACGAATTAAAGATGCTAAATGCTTCAAACAGAGAAGAGATTTTAAACCCTTCGAACAATTAAAAGTTTGTAAATAATTCTGCAAACAAATGTCAATATATAAACAATTTGATTCTTTTGAATTACTATATTTCTTAAAATTAAATACTATAATATGAGGCGAGGAGTGGCTTGAAATAAATGAATTTCATTTGAATTGAGTTTGAGCTCTATTCTAGGGGACAGCCAGTATAATAATTATGTTAAATTTTAATGATACAAAAGATTAAATTAAATGAAAAAATATTAAATGTCTGTAGCCTATGCCAAATTACGCGTACGTATTTCTATATAGTATAAAAAATCATATCTCAATAGTATACACACTAAAAAGTCCAAATAAAATAATAAATAATTTCTTAATTGATATATTTTAATTTTTAAATATTCCATAATAAATTAGAAGAAGTAAGACAATAATTTTTTATTGAATTACTTCAAGGCGTCAATCTTAATGTCAGGCTCAAAACATTAATAATCTTTAAATCATTCTATCATATTTTATAAATAGAACGAAGAAGAATTAAGTTGATTGCTATTCATATTCTTTCCTTTCAAGAAAATTAAAATTTCATAATTTATATATGTTATGTTGGTTGTTAAGTCCTAATTATTTTTATTGAAACCTATAAAAATTATTTGAAGATGTCATTTCAACCTCACAGGCTCAATGAGTTCATCCCGACCTACGTTCCCCACTCTGATTATCTCCCCTCCAATCAAGTCATTGACGGGCGACAAGTTGAACTACAGCCATTCGTACGAACTCTCTAATATTAGCTCAGACAATACGAAGTCGAGAGATCGAAAGGTCATTTATTCACTCAGAAGCCTGCTGAATTTGATCCCCGAAGATACGTGTCTGTCAGAACCTTCGAAGACGTGAAAGTGAACCAGCCCATAAGTGAAGAGGAGCTCAAGAGACGTCTGCAGAATGCTGGCCTTTACAGATGATTTATACCACGCTATAGATTGATCAGCAATAGATTTAAATAAAAATATTGATGGCTGATTTGAAATCAATCAATTGTTAGGATCATCCTTTCTACTTAAGACTGCTATTTTTTCTTGCAACTCATCGATAGCTCTTTTTCTTTCGCTGATTTAATTTCGAATCATTTCTTCTGTGGGTTCATTCTTGTTCTTCTTTTCCTCTTCTGGGTTCTTTTTGATGCTTTATGATTTGATATCAAGGCGAAGATTACTTATTTACTTAATCAAATCCACATTTTCTTTCATAATTCGAATATTTTCATGCTTGTGGATATCTGAATCTTTCTGCAAATTCTTTTTAAGCATATTGATAGACTTCTATAAATATTTTTTTTGATTTTTGTATTCCTGCTAAATTTAGCTGTCCATTTTCACTTGAGTCATGCTTTGAGAACAGAAAGTGTTCTTTAATTCTGTTGCTTCCTTTATTAATTCCTGTTCATTTTGAATCAATTGAGTTGTTTGATAAAGTGCATCCTTAAAAGATCTTATCTTATTGTTCTGATAAGATATCCTAGCACGTTGATTAGCTATTTTCCCCTTGAGCTGCTCTTAATTTTTGAAGAGCACTGCCACAAACTAGGCGAGTGCAGTGTTCAGTGAATTTAATGTTTTAAGCTATTTATCCATTTTGTTTGTCTGAGCCTTCATCTTAGCAATCTCAAGCTCTCTTGGAGCAATATCTTTCTTAAGCTCTTTAATTTTATGATCAAGCACATATTTAAACTTTTATAGTTCCTGAGATTTTTTTTTTAGTTAATATATTTTTCTTTCGTTTGCATCAATTGTTTTATCCCTTTATTGAATAATTTGGGTTTGCTGTTAGATTTATCTTTCCAGTTGCTGATTGGAAGATTCAAGGCGTTTGATTTCCTCCATATTTTCACGTTGTTGTTCCATGTTTTGTTCCTTTTCTTGTTCTTTTTCTGAAATTTTCTTTTTGGTGATGGAAACTTAACTTTTGGCCCTCAATGAAGTTTCTGTCAATTTTTGAACTTCTTTAGCATTTTAGCTCTTAATTTTATCCATTTCTTATTATTTTTCTTCGTTAATTTGCTTCATAGTTTCTCGATGCTCTTTCTCCAATCTTTAAATTTTCTTAATTATATCTTTTTTCCTTTCTTTTTGATTTTTGATTTTTTACTGATAATCTTCTTATAATTTACGAAGTTATCGATCATTTTCATTTTGATATCTAATAATCTCCTTTTGAAAGAGCTTTGACTCTTATTCCTGAGCTCGCTTAAGTTAGTCATATTTGGCACTTTATTGCATCACGTTTTTAGCTTGGTTTGAATCATATTGCTGCAATCCATTTTAGAATTCTTATTTTTTGGTTCTAATCTATTCATCAAATTTTTTCCTCATCAAGTTTTTCTTTTCTAAAATGGAGTTGTACTTTTGGTTAAACTGAGTCTCATCGGAAGAATATTTATCCTTTAATTGTCTAACATGGTCATCCTTAACTGGACCTGACCCTCCTCCTGTCTTTAGCTCAGTTTCTTCTTGTTTCAGATTATCGATTTAAGCTTTAAGAGTATCCAAGTCATTTTTGGTGATTAAAATTTCATTGGAAATGGGTAATATTTATTTAAGTTTATCAGATCGAGCTTATTTATCGCGTATTTCAAAGATCATAACAGCTCCATCTCTACCAGCTGAAATCAGGTAACGATCATCTCCAGTGACACATATTTTCTAAACTCCGTTAGAATCATGTGCTTGAAATTATTACATATGAGCAGTCGAAGGAAATTTATAGCACTTGATTGATCCTGCAGCTTTATCCTTATCATCTGTTCCGCAGAAAAGTATGCGGTTAGTTGAAGGAAAGGCTAACTGAGAACAGTTATTATGTGCTAACTACCGAGGATTCTATGTTCCATCAAGTTTGATTTATTTAAATATCCGCTATCCTGTGGTGCCTATCATGCCCAAGGCATAAATCGTGTTGTCATAACTGATGGCTACTGACGAGTAAGTTACTCCTTTGATGCGTGTCTCTTTTGAACTGGGAGAATACATTAATCTTTACCCGCAGTTTTAATTTCTTACTCGATAAGCAATAATGACACCATCAAGTCCACAAGTCACTACAATATTATCTTCTCTGCTCCAAGCCAAGCTTTTTATTTTACCTGAATGCCCAGAAAAGGTCATACCCTGGGGATTTTCTCCTGTAAAAAATTTGAAAATGTGCAATTGATTGCCAGAAGTTGCTGCAAAATATTGTCCTCCATTGGAGAATTTTACATAAGAACAGTTTTTAAAAGAATTGATATCCTTAAAATTACTAAGAGATTAACCATCTTTTTGTAAATTTAACACTCGAAGTTTATCAGAGTAGGCTACCACTAAATGTAGGCCTGAAGGATGGAGAGATAAAGAGGAAGCTGCTTCAGCTTCGCTTTTAGGAGTTTCAACTGTCCTGTCTTCATAGTTCCAAATTTTAATAGTTTTGTCTTTGCTGGCAGTTGCGATCAGAGGCTTACGAAGACATAAGTCCATAGCGACAATGGACCCAGCATGAAAATGGAGATTTACTTGCTCAAGTTGAGCTCTAATGCAATCTTTCGCATTCTAATATCGAACTTTCCCTTGAAGCATAACTCCGCTTGACAGCAAAGCTAACATTTTATCATCATTAGAGCATACGCTTCTTACTTCAACTTATTTTTAGGGAAGATCAAAGGTTCCTTTAACCTTATAGACACCCTCCTCAAATTTCAAGAATTTGACGTTCTGATTACAGATAGCAAACCCTTCAGCCCAATTGCAAAGGCTAATACCAACTTCTTCTATTTTTTGAATAATTGATCCCTTATAATCAATGATCAAAGTAGCTTCATCAGCAAGAACAGCTATATGAGGAGATGAAGTCATATAATGATGGCTTCTTAGCGTATATTTATGGGTCAGTTAGGTTGAGCCTTTTTCTTAAATTTCCTCAACTTCAAACAATTTTTATTATATATTTTCCTTCAACTAAAACATTCTAAATGTTTTTTCACCTAAAACACTTACCACAGGATTTTACGAGTCAGCATTAAATAAAATTTATGTAAAATCCTTTTCCTCTTTGCCAGTAAATTTAATTTGAGCTTCACATTTCATCCTTTAGGGGTTCCAAAAAGCCAAAATCGCTTAACCATGACTATTTTTATTAGTTAGAGAAGCGAGATGTTTTGTATCAGTTCCTCCGGAAAAAGCAATACTGACCCAAGAATGGAAAGGAAAATCACCAGTATACTAAAGCTTTTTCTTTTTGGCTGAGGCATTGAGTTCGTAGTATAGGATGCATGGTTTTTCTGCAGATTTAAATCCCATAGCCATTGTCTTTTTGTTAAAGCTAATACAAACGCAAGTTATTTGGTTATTTCCATCTGCGCCTGGATAGTATGATTGAGATTTTTACTTTTATCTTGGATTGTAAACCACTCCCTGATATCCGGCGATGTAAAATATACGATCAGAACTCAATAATGAAATAGATTTTGGGATAGAGGTGTTAACACCGAATATGTGCTTAAGTTGTAGTATTTGCTGGGGAATAATGGTGGGGATGCCTCCTGATTCCATCGTATAAGTTATAAAAATATAATTAACCTGAAATGATATTGAAAATGATTGATGATAACAGAAACAGATCAATTTTGTTCAACTGGAGATATTTTAGCCTTCTCTATGATGATTTACTTCTTCTTGGGCTCTTGTTCTAACTGCATAAGTTTAATCTCTTCGTATTTCTTTTTGAGATCCTTCATATATTTTTCGTTGTTTTTGATAATCTATTGATGTTGTTTATTCATAAACTCTTCCTCATCATCTAAATTACAAACAAATTACTTTAAGGAGAAGTGTGATTTCGATGATCTGAAGTTTATTCCTCAATCTTAATCCTTATATTATTGTGATTTTCAATTATTCCTCTTTCAAACTATTCCAATTATATATCTTTAGTCTCTTATAAAGCTTCTTATATTTTTGAGAAGACGCGCATACAAATATTCTTCAGATTATCGAAAGAGCTATTTTAAGATTGGGAATCGGAAATATTAAGTTTTCTTGAATTTTTTACAATCCATGAAGATAATCTGTTCATATTCATGGATTATCTTAAAGCTATTTCACTCATGACTTGAAAATCGTTCTATTATTTGCTTACATTTTTTACTTACCTTTTATTTAAATTCAAATTATCTTTTTCAGCTTTCAATTTTTTTCTTTCACTGTTTAATTCACTTTTTTCTGCTTTTAATTGCTAAATATGCTTTTAATTCTCAGCAATTTTACCAAGTAATTAGCCATAAGCCTCTTCCTTACTTAAAAATTTAGTCACTAATTCTTCTGTATGGCTGACTCCTGTAGCCGTTTTAATATTTTTATATGCCATCTATACGGCATTAAATTTGGTCATTTCTCTTGCCATCTTATCTCTCAGTAATCGCCCGACAAGTTGGTGGCACAAATAAATTTTATACCAATTTTTCTCTTTTGGGTCCTTATCTTGAAGAGTAGCTTGAGAGATCTCCTTCATCTCACTGTTTCTTATCTCTGCATTTTAAAGGAGGGATGATTTTTGGTCTATCATTGTTGATAAACTATTGATGTGAAGTTATCTCTCAATCTTTTCTGCAGATAGGTGATCAATTAGTTTAGAATAAACTTGCTTCGTATTATCTCCCTCCTCTTTTTTATTGGCACTTTCTTTGATAATTATTTATCTCATCTTTTGAAAACGAGTTAGTTCTTTCTAATAATTATTCTTTCTCAAATCATAGATTATTTTATCTGACTTGAGTCTTGAAACCATGTTGATCATAATTTTCCTTTCGATATCAGTTTATTCTAAATGTAGTTTGATGTTTATTAATGAATTAGCCAAGCCTGCAACCTTTTTTTCTCCCTAATTTTTTTGCCGTACGAATTTTTTCTTTTAAGTGAGATATTTTTATTTTTCAGTTTCAAGAAGGTCAATCGAGTGGCCATGCTCTTACTTTATTTTTTTCATATCATCATATTTTTTACGAACTGTCATAAAACTTTAATGAGCCGCCATTTATTCAATATTGTCGGGCTGATCAGGCTATTTGCGTAGTTTATCGAGTCTACGACTAGTTGCAAAAGAGATATCGTTGTATCTGCATGAGAGGAGGGTTACTTGACACTTTTATTGATAGCATGAAGAGTTGGCAGCTTAATTGTTTCGGAATAAAAACTATCGAAATGAGTGTTGGTCTTGTTACTAGCATCAATGGTGTGACTTAGGCGATGGAGGAGTACAGACTACGTTTCAAATGGCTTACATGATTCTAAGTGTTCATTTTAATAAATTTAATACAAATACAAATCATTAGCATGTATGTTTAGACATTGTTATTTTATTGATTATTCTGTATTTCATAATTATTTCAGATAAATGATAGTGTGTACTGTTGAATCTCTTGAGAATAAATATTTGATTCTGACTTTATAATTTATTGGAATGGATAAACGCAAATACTCTTAGATTGTGAAAGAAAGAGTGGTGCGCCATAACAGACTTATGAAGTTGATTAAAAATTATAGCCTAACAGACGAGTAAATAAAAAGATTAGACAAGATAAAAATGAATACTATGATGTAGATCAATATACGATATCTTCGCTCAGAACATAATCGATACTATAAATTTCCCAAGGATTAGGAGGACTATAATGATGAAGAGGAAGAATACTACGATCCAATCATTACCAAAAGAGAAAATATCATATATGACCTCAAAATGCAAAATTAAGTGGCTCCAGTTAAAAGTATTTCACAAAAGGTCCTATCTTTAGATAATAGCAGAAAAGTTATTAGCTTGGAAATATAGAAGGGTTCCTGGCAAAGGGATAAAATTTTAAGATTAAATTTCAAAGGCAAATAAAAATTACTCAGTAGAAATCCCACAAGGAAAAATAGTTTCAGTGAGAGAAGAAGGGAAGGGTCCAGGCTCAAACTTCCTGAACTAAAAATTGAAAAAGGACGATAAAATTTAAAGACGTAAATTAAAGGCATCGAATAAGATCATTAGATTCATTCAGTAATCGGAAAGAAATTAATGACTTAAAATTCAGAGAGTACTACTAAATTAAAAGGAGTCGAAAAATACCTTAAAAAAATAGAGGGACAACAAAAATAAAATGAACAGAAAGGAAATTTTAGAAAAAAAGTTTTTTTTCCAGAAAAGATCTCGTGATCTATATAATAAGTAGAAGTTTGAGAAAAGCGTTATTATTTAATCAATTTTTGACCTGGAGAGGATGACTGAGACTTAGCCTTATGGGATATTTGCTATGCACATCGTTTTATTGGCGAGAGACCACGCTATCAAACTCTATAGAGTTGTTTCTAGGTGGATTCGGCTATACATCATATTAAAGAAAAGTATGCCAGTCCTTATCTGTCCGATCCTTCCTTGTTGCAATCTGTTCCCTGTAAAGGTAAAATCTTTTTTCCCCCTTAGATTTTGGCATTGAGCGATGTATAAAAGCTTCATTAACTGCTAAGATGTCATATTCAGGCGATCTCTCCTTTATTTCGACTTATTTTAGATATTAGTGTCCGGGGTTTAATGAAAAATCATGAATTTGATGCTATTTCAGGTGGAGATTAAATCGTTTAAAATTGTTGAAATTAGACTCGGTAATTCCCTTTAAAGTGTTCATAAAACCCGAGCAGGTTGACTCTTAAATCGAAAGTCTTTTCGGTAAACTTAATCTTTTTGAATCCTGTTGCTTGCTAAAATCAAAGTGTTCCATTGTCTTTCTCCAATTATGGGTTTCGCTGACAGTAAGTGGGCGGTGCTTTTAATCCTGATGAGATTTCAGGCATTTTGAGTTTATAGTGGTAAATTCAACAGAAGAGTCTTCAGTTATAGGATCACCAATAATCCTTTCAAATTTAGCTTGATCAATAGTAGATCTTCTACAAAGGGGCATTGTTAAATTGAATTTTGGTTGATATATTGCGTTGGCATTTGGCTCTTTAGTTACTCGTAGGAGATAAGAATCTCTTGATTATCGAGACACAGTATTAAAAGGAGAAAATTTTGGATCAGGTTCTACCTTTTTTACTTTAACAGACAATGATTTGTAAACTCTTTAACGCTGCGCTTTTTAAAGAGGCTTTATTTTCTTGCTCCTTTAGTATTGTTTTCCAGCTTATGATAGCATATTAAATTTATTATGCAAATTTTATAAAGTTTGATTTTAACTTTAGAAATTACGTTTTGCTTTCAAATAACTTTTCTTTGAATTGATAAAATGTTAATATTATGAAAGTTCAATATAGCAATATTAAATTTTATTTCTCTAATTTCTATATGATTCCATTAAATAAAAATCAGTTAATAAACAAATACAACTTAATATCAAATGAGTAAATTCAACCAAAGCGCCAATCTGGAAAATTATCTCACCAAAAATTCACTTTTTAAAAGTTCTCAAAGAAGTAAGCTTGTATCCCCATATGTCTCTCATCTGAATTATTTCGAGAAAGAAGATTATGATTAAAGGTTATAGAGAAGTGAAGGAAATATTGGTTTGGTAAATACTTTTAAGAAAGAGTATGTAAATCCATCAAAAAATTTAGAAATTCCTTTATAAAATCTATAAAACAAAAATGATATCTTAAAGGCAACAAACAAAAAATAACTTTTAGGATCTCAACAAAGTATTCAAGACAAAATCAGCCTACCTGTTGGCAAAGGAAATTTATCCAAAAACGGAAACATTATAACAAATAATTTATAATCTAAGCATATAAGTGCATAACAATAATCCTAACACAATATAGATAGAGAAATTCGGCAGTCAAATAACGACTCTTCTAGTTTTAATATAAAACATTCAAATAAAGAAATTGAACAATTAGAAGTTTTCAATGGATCAAATAATTAATATGACAGCAAAAATATGCCATCTAAAAGCAAAGCAAACTTGATAAAAATTGAAAATAGATAATTGGAATCGAGAAAAGATCATAATATTGCCTCAATGTCTGTTGTACGATAATAGTAAATAAAAAAAAGTTAATCCTTTAGATAAAATTCATATAGTAAATTCAATAATCCCTATAATTAGAACCATGACTTTTAAACCAGAAAAGGATTAGGCCTTAAAAAGACATAATCTAGAAATTTTGATGTGATGCCCTTAAATTTAAAAAGATTTAAAGATGAAGAGATTCAGATCATTGAAGCTCCTAAATAAACAATTTATAATAGCAAAAGTTCTTCCCCTCAAAAAAGCCAATAGTTTAGTATTACTGAAAATAATAGCTACATTTTAAATAACATTAGAAATAATACTGGTTAATATCTCGTCAATGTAAAGTAAAGACTTCTTAGAAACTTCAAAAGTCTTGAGTCCCTTGAATCATAAGTTGACCTTCTTCTTGATAAAAATTTAGAGTTATAATGCGATAATTTAAAAGATTGTCTTTGCAGAATGATTTAAATTTAAATAAACGAATTTAAAGAAAGGGAAAAATACCAATTACGCAAAAGCAAATTTTACTTTATGGCTGATCTCTATGAAATCAAATGTAATATTGACCTGAGATTACAAGAAATTGAAGACTATAATCATTTATTAAACCATTAATACAAATGGAAAAGTGTTATTGGAAATATCGTGACTCCAAACTATGAGGAAAGTATTAAGTTTATTGAACAAAAAACTGATTAAATTTAAAAAGAATCCGATACAAAGACAAACCATTATCTTACGATTTATAAGCAAAAAATTCATGCAAATATTGCATTAAATTTGCAGAAATAAATTAAAAAAATATTGCGCGATAGCTTTGAAAGATTTATCTCAATGCAAAATGAGAAAAAAATCAATTTAGTTGACTCGATGTAATATAAAACAATGAATATGCAAGATTAAAGAATTTAATCACACTGATAATACTTTTTTATCCTTTTCAATATTTTATAAGATAATATTAAAAGCAATTTTCTTAAAGATAATTATATTAAAATAAATTTCAATAAATTTCAATTTTAATGTTAAGTAAAAGATACATAAAATAGAGATAATTAATAATTTATCAACTGCTCTAACCATTGTTCAATATCTCTTTTTATGAAATAAATCCATAAATTAAATGCACTATTGATAAAATATTTACTACATTACGTCTAAACATGTGAAATATATTACTTCGAATATTCCTTAAGAATTTGGATGTATTTAATCTGTGAGGGCTTACTCATAATATTTTTAATGTATAGTCTTTTGAAATTTATTAATTATTAGATTTTTTGCAGTGTTAAACCTTGTAATTTTATGTCCGATTTCCAATGTAAAAATTGACTTACCCTGAGAGCCATAGGGCCGTAATTCATCAAAGGTCTCATTGAATAAATCATAAATACTATGATTAAATGAGAAGTAGCCTGGGATATAATATTAATTTCTAAGCACCTATGTCTCAAATTCCTCAATTTTAGCGAGATCTAAGAATGGCAACTGCATTATATTATTACTTTCTTCAGAATCATTGCCTGTGATTTCCTGTATATCTTCCTCATCAGTTCGAATATATTTCAGGATATCAATGAGTTTACATTCGAGTGGAATTTGAATTAGTTGCATAAAATAGTCTTTATAGTTTATTTAAATGTAATTGAGCAAACGACAAACAATCTCATTAATGTTTTAATTCGTACAATTGATGGGACAGGTCACAATATTATCGTTTTCGGGATGGATTTGGTTGTGTTAGACCATCTAAGAATATGTTGAAAGAAAGTTATGTAACATGTTCTTGTTCTTCAGGATAATTGTACTAAATTAGATAAAAAGTATGTTTTCTATCTCATCAAGTAACTTTTTTTGATTTTAATTATTTTCAGCTGTTCCCAACAGCATTGATTACGAACTCATATCATCATGTACCTTCACCTCATTGCTAAATTTGCTGCTATCATCAAACACTGTTCTTGATCTTTTTCTGACTTGCTCCATTTATTCTATGAATTAACCTTTGTTATCTTTAGAACAGGTGACAACATTGACTGAGGTTTAATAGGATTTATCAAAAATGTTTAGTTCCTCTAATAGATTCTTATCACTGAGCTTGTGCTAATCAAGTTGTTTTATCATTTCTATACTGACATTGACTAGCTAACTAGGCTTTATGCTGATTAAAGAGACAAACTCCTGCTTAAGTCCAGATTATTTACGAGAATCAATAAAGCTAAAAAAATCTTCATTAAGGCAAATATTATTAGATCTTTTGAATTCTGGCTTGTTAATAACTTATTCTTCTAATATTTTAACATTTTATTATTATTAAACGTTACTTGAAAGCACATCTATAATGGGTTAATTATTTTTTATTTAAATCTTACTGATATTTGGTGTTGAGTTTGCCTCAAAATGTGGTTGGATTTATTGATAATTGATATTTAAATTATCAAAGATAAGGCTATCTTCAAGTCTAATTTAAAGGTTGACCTTATCTAAAAGTGTATCTCTTTCTAACTGCAAATCGTTGGCGTTATTTTTTTAATTCTTTGATTTTTAATAGATATTATTTGGCAAATTTAAGATACTATTCTTTGTTGCTTGTGAAATTTTATCTTCTTCGGATAAATGGTATGGTTAGTTTTTTAAAATTAGAAAACCATCTTCTTTTGCAGCATTTGAAAAAGCATTTGCCAACTAAGGCTGCTCTATAGGTTTTGTTTATTTAGACAACTCTGTCGCTTTTTATTGAAGAGAGATGTAGTTTCTGTTTAGTACTTATATTAATTCATCTATTCTTTATGGTACTTTTTAAGAGTCCTTTAATTTGGTGAGCTCACTGAGCATAGTTTTCCATTTATTCTCTTGATCTTTCTTAAAACTTTCAATTTAACTGTATTTTTATTCTGATTATGCGTTTATCTCATCTTCAGCCTTCATTTATGACTTTGAGTAAATCTCCCTGTTGGATAGCAGAAACTTTTCCTAAAAATTAGATTTAATATGTGAAAATGGGCACATCTCTGCCTTTTTCCCATCTTGATGGTTAATCTACAGCTTCTTTAATAAATATTCGTCGAAGTATGATCCTCTTCTTTCCGAAAATTCAGTTTTTATCTGTGGTACTTTCTTTTTTAGCTTTATTTTAGGTTCTTATATCTATTTGACTTGTTAATCATTTGTACAAAATATATTTTCACCTTTTAATCTATTTTGTATCTTTTTCTTAAGTGATTTTTTTACTTCATGAAGCTCTGTCTTTTTTAATTTAATTTCCCTGTCTGCAACATTAAATTATTTTAAATGTTTTGCTTATTTTAAAGGACTGATATCTTTAGTTTTAGATCTACTCTTTTATTTTGATTTCGAATGAGATTTTTCTTTGTTATTTTCCTTGTTTTGATAATACAGTTTTCTTTGTACAGATTTATCTTTGTCTGCTTGATTAGATCGATGAGTATTCATTCTAGAAGTGGATCGTGATTTTGATTTTGATTTTTTCTTGGAGTTGGAATTAGATTTCAGATGTTCCTGTTTGACAGGAGATGTTGTTAACAGTTTGGTTTTTGTTTCCAATGGAAAATGAAATTTATTAGTTTGGTGAATTTTATTGCTGTCTCTAGATTTATGCGGGTCTGCTTTTTGGTTGGTCAAAGTCTGACTCTTATTAAAATGCATAATTTCTTCTTTTTTCTTTCGTTTTTTTTATGGAGTGACTTTACTTTTGGATGGTGAAGTAATTTTATTTTTCTTGACTTTTTTAATTAGGACTTCACCTGTTTTATTTTTATCCTCATTCGTTTTACCCTTTTTATTGATAAGCATATCTATTAAAAAGATTTTGCGAAGTTAACGAATTATTTTATTATTATAAGAAATAACAAAAATATCCCTATTATCTCACCATTCATGGCAACGCAATTGTACTTATATTTAAGCCAATTACTTTGTTAACTCTCCAATCAATATTATACGGGCAATGAAATATGAGATAAATTAATAGTCTGATAATAATAAAATAAGATTAAAATAACAAATATTTTGCAATGCACAAAAATAAAGAGAAATCAACAGGCTATAATCATTCATCTGCAAAAAATGTGCAGCCCTCTTCGAAGATATATCCTCGTAACAATAAATAAGTCAAAAATAATATTCACGAAAAACAAATATAAAGCAGAATAACTCGAAATCACCTAAAATCAGCAGCATAATATGATATCAACAGACTTGACTTAATTTTCAAAAGTTAACCGAGGGAAATACAATAGAAGTTAATGAAGCTACTAATCAGTTATAACGCAGTCATGCAGTATGTATATATTTACACCATTTAGAATCACGAAAGTGATATGTTTGAAGTTGATTTGCTTCTACCTTTCCTCAACGAAGAACAAAAACAATAATTTATTAAACAATTTCTAGAAATACGGAGACATCGAAAAAGTCAAACGTCATAAAATTCAGATTTGATTCAAATCAAGAATGAAGAAAACGAAGAAGATGAAGATAATTAATTTAACATTCATACCAAAAGTAATCGTAAATTTTCTTTTGGCATAAAATAAGGAGATGACTAGTTCAGTACTAATTATAAGAAAGAAGAAATAGTAAATAAATTGAGCTATTAATAAGAGAATTTTGATGAGATAAAAGATAAGTATAAGTCTGCTAAGGATTAATCGAAGGATAAAACAGCATAATTCAAATAATTGAATGAAAATACATACATTGGCAATAATAAGAAAACTACTAAATCTCTTAATTTTAAGGAACTTGCTGAAATGTTCGATCATCGGTTAAAAACTGCCATTAGTGTTATAAACAAACGCAAAGGCAAATAATAAATCAACAAGGAGAACGTTGAGGACAAATCATTTTAAAAAGATTTAGAAAATGGTCATTCATAATCTTAGAACAAATATAAATAAAGTATCATTGACTAAATATCGATGGGAACAAGCTTGAGCAATACTCAGAATTTAAGCGATTCTAAAAATATAAATAATTCCTAATACAATCCAAATAGCATCAGCGAAGAAGAGTAAAACTTGCAGAATAAGGGTCATTAAACTTCCAGAAGAAGTGATTAAGAAAGATATGATGAAATAATTTAAGAAAAGGAATAATATTAATAATATGAACCCCTTTTTAACAATAAGATTGACCTTAATAAGCAAAATATACAATACAATGAGCCCAATAGAACTAAAAATATTACCACATTTTAGGACTATACCCAAAAATATACAAGTATTAAGACCGATAAATAAAAAAATAAAGCCAAAATTAATTATCCAAAGACCTTCATTAAAAAAAACCAAAATGATAAGCAAGTCAACAAGATTGCAAACCCCAACTCTATAATTAAGCATCAACTTACCAATCAAAGTCCTCACCGACAAATTTAACGAGAATCAATTAATAAAAATAGTAATGAGAGCAGAAATAGAGTCAATAATAGAGACAGTTATCATTCAAGCCAAAAGAGTCAACAGTATTCTTCTTCCAAATAATATAATCGCCGACAACAAAATATTAATGATTTTTTCGATGAACATAAGTTACACCTTCAAAAGATATATTCTTAAATTCGAGGCCAAATAAAATAGCGAATAAATGAAGCAAAGACTTCAAATTATTTGGCTATTTAAGATTAATAAGAAGTTGCTGCTGCTGCTCAGAAATCGGATGACGATTTGAATATTTTAATTTTGGATGATTCGCAGTAATAATAAGAGATTGTGGCGAGCCAATAAAGTTCTGACATAATGAGCAACAAATAGTTTCAATAATAGATGATAAAGTAATATAAAAAATAGATTCTGGTGACAAATCAAAGTCTAAGCAGTGAAGATTTAACCAGATATTTTAAATATCTTTTGGCAAATGCTAAAAAATTGTTTTTAAAATATCTTAAAAATAAGAGAAAATGATTGTATCTCCTTCTAGTCCCATATTCAATAATATGTAATATTCCAATACAATTATAAAGACCATTTAATTTATTTATTAATAATGATGATGATGAGAACTGATAATTTGAATAAATAATAATGTTCATTGAAATCATTTTTATGAGTGATTTAGAAGCTAAGAAATAAGCTCCTACTGATTATTTTTAAGGACTATGCTATCCAACAATTTCTTTATTTTTATATTTTCTCTTCTGTTCTTGGTCTTTTTGTTAATTCGCACAAGTCTGTCAGCTTTAAAACTGTACTTGTTATCTATTCCTACCAGTAATTACATGTCTTAGGATATCTATTGGTTTAACTTTTAATGCAATTTTTGATCAGCTATCCTATAATTTAAAAGGCCTGATTGTTGTGATATTTTTCTTTTTGCATCATCAAAAATCCTATTGCATTTTTTAGAATATTTTTATTCCTCTGAAGTATTTTATAATTTCAAATAATCGATTATCTCCTGTCGGTCCATTTTTTGGTTTTCATAGTTCATCATAATCTGGTTGGTATTTTAATTATAAATAATTTTAGCCTCTGAAATTTAAGATGAATTCACTAACATTTATTTTTTAATTTAGCCTTCATTAATGGTTTGATAGCAAATATCGGGAGTGAATCTACCGGAACTGATGCTCAATAAATGTTCAAGTTTAATATCTTCTAAGTTCACAGTTATTTAATATGAGCTTATCATTTCTAGTCTTTTTTAGCTTTTGAACGGTTTGTTTGTGATGCAATGCCGGCCTGCTCTGGACAGCTCTCTAAAAGTAGGAAACTTCATGATATTAGTTTTTTAAATGATGGATGTGAAATCAAAGTGAAATTTATCTAAAATGCGATTTGTTAATATACTATTCTAATTTCTGTTCATAATTTGGAAGATATTCATGGACTGCTGATTCTTGGCGAAGAAATTTTAATCCTCCATATTTAATATGTCCTAAAGAGTAGTTTATTTAACAGTTTGCTTGATCTCATTTTACTTGGTGTGTGCTTTTTAAAAAGGAAAACTATAGTTTTTGACATTATGTATACATTGGGCTGAAAACTTTTACATTTATTTCATCTTCCCACTGAACTATTTGGAAACTTAGAGACAATTAGTTATTTTTAAGTTATTAACAGCTTCGACAATGTTAATTTATTAGGGATCTTTAAATTTATCTCTATTATCTACTTATTCGTTTAGTTCGGGCATTTTTTATGGTAGTGGAACGATCAGAGGCACCATCTATTTTTGTTTTAAATCCGTAAAAGGATTGTATGAATATCTAATGAACAAATTATCTTGCTTAATTCGAATATTTGTATTAGTTTGCGCTAGTTTGTCTAGTGCAAGTTTATCTTATATCAGACGAAGCTTTTCTTGGCTTAGTTTTGGTTTATCATTTTGAAGAAAGGTATTGATTTGATGGAGTTTATAAAAATGTGGCTGCTACATGATCTCTCTCTGTGATTTTATTTGAGGTGGGATTTCATGAAAATATTTAGTATAGGAATTACTATTATTGAGTATTCCATTTGACATGACTAACTGTTTCAAAATATTAATTTTAAATTACAAATCCCATTTTTAACAAAATTACAAAATGCAAAAATTATAATTTATGGGCTTAAAGGAGATATTATGAATCAATAATCTTATCTTCAATATTTTTATTACTATCAAAATTAATTATTTTATTTTGTAAAAGCAACATTAAGGATCATATCTAAATATCTTTTTACATATTTAAATATATTCAGTCAATTGTGATAAATTCATGAAAGAATTAATCATCTTATTTTTGGCCATTATTGGACTTACTTTAGCCTGCAATCCTTGCTATCGCGAAGATCTTAATCAAAATTGTGCCAAAGACGAAGTCGGTAAAGACTCGTACACCCTACACATGTCAGTTCACCCTCATCTGGATGCCTATTGGATATTTAACTTTGAAAGTTACTATGATCCAAAACCATCAGAGGGAGAAGTTCATGGCTATTTTATGCAAAACAGATTCAGCTCAGTAAAATAAATCTTTACCACTGCGAAAAACGTACTATGGGAAAGTAAAAGGATTCGATAATAAGAAAGTAACAACACACAAAAAGCTCACAGAAGCTTCTTCAACAGCTAAATGGGCTTCTTTAAAAGATGGTACAATTAGCAGCCTTAACCCTAAAAGCATAAAGTTAAATAAATTTTAAAGACTAAATATTGGTAGATTTTGGGAGGGGGCTACGTGTAGCATGATTAAGGATGTGCTTATTATGACGACATAATCTAAAATTTCGAGTTAGGACTTCATTTCTTAAAATAGGAATTTAACTACTACCCTAGAGTATCAGTATCAGCGGATTCCTTTGGTCATTCGCAGACTTCTTTAGCTATTTTAGCCCACCTTGGAGTTTAAGGGTACTTTGTTTAAAGATCTGATGAGCATATACTTCTTCAAAACAAAACTGAATTTATATGGAATGCCAAATCAGCCAACGGGCAATCTTATGGTGCTCTGCCAACTCACATACGATGGGCAATTCATGGATTCTAAGATCAGTTCATCGGAGGTAACATAAATTAAAATTTTTGTCAGACCAAGTAAAACTACATGAACAACCTTCGCAATGAAAATAATTTTTTAAAGCGTATCTTGAAAAGCACCCATATAATGCGATATTTTGGCCATGATTTTCAAAAGTTTGATGATTATTCCTACTCTGTCATAGAAAGCATGATGGAAAAATTCTCAATGGAGAAATGTAATCAAGTGACAGCAGTTTATGGAAATCCTACTGAATATTTCATGACTTTAATGGGTGAAGTTTTTGGAGAAAAAATAAAACCAGTTGTAACCAGAAATTAAGATATCTTTCCAATATGGGATTACGATAGTGGATTATACTGGACTGGATATTACACAACCGACGCTTATCATAAGAAGAGCTATCGAGATTTAGGAAGATTCCTTCATGGAGTTCGTAAGGTGTTTTTAGCCTCTTATCTTGACCAGCCAAATGTTAATAAAAATGCGGAGGACTATCAATTAATGGAAATGATGGCTGAGCAGGTGAGTTATTTACAACACCATGACGGTATTTCAGGCACAAGCAAATATAGAGTGATGGATTCCCTCTAAATTGCCAATGACAATCTTATAAAAAAGATAACAACTACTGTACTAAATGATGTTTTCATTAATGACTTCCCCTTAGACACAAATAATCCAATATTTTCTTGCAATATAGGAGAGTCATGTAAAATTCCTGATAATAATGATGGCAATATCTACCTTAAAATAATCAATACTGATGGTAGCCCTTCAAGGGACCCAGTTGTTGTATAAATGCCAGCAAATCAATACTACTTACCTAATTGTGATCATGAGATCAACTGTTTCTGCCACTAATAAATCTGTCCGTGCAAATTATATCTATACAAACCACTTTTTACTTACACTTACATTGTATTAATAAAAGTAGAATCATTTTTGGATAGCAAAATTAACAAACTCTCTCCACTCATTCCTGATAGCTAATTTTCACACAACGCCACACATTTTAACATTAACCATGAGGGACAATAATATGCAATTGGCTATAAAAAAATTTAAGCCAAGCCAACAAGTCGCTCTTATGATCATCTCACTCGCTACGGCACTCAATCTCCGAGATCTTTTTCTATTCGACCAGGAAAATATGCTTTAGGAAACGATCCTAACAATATTAAAGATTTTTCTCAAATAAATAAAGTGTCAAAACTCAGCAGTGACAGATATACTTTTATCCTAATTCAATGGAAAAGATAGAAAATGACCACATTGATTAGCATCCCAAATTCTCGAAAGAATTAATGGAAAGTATAAACAATTGCTTCAACTGAAGCATATTTTATGGAAGATCTCTATTTTGAGGTAGCAACCAAAATTGATAATAAAAATAAATTTGTAACTGATTCTAATGGATGGTTGACTGTCACCCGAGAGTTATTCACTCATGAGGATTATAAAGCCTTTTTCTCCAAAGATAAATTTGATGATATTGATGGCAACAGCTACCCTGCGACAGCCTTCGTTTACATTGAAGATGAGAATGATAAAGTTTCAGTTAATCTGGATCGTCCCCAAGGAGTGATCGCTTATCGGCCAGGCACTCTCTGGATAAATTTCGATCGTTTGAGTGAAGATGATGGCAAATGGGTTTATTAAAGCTCATACAGGAGCGAGTATCAAAAATACACACATACTATCACTGTGAAAAATAAAAACTACAACTAAAGAAAAATACAGAGGATGTACGATCAACTGCTGTTCATTCAGGGTAATTCTTTGAGGATTGAATCAAAAATAGATGATTTTGAAGCCGATTTCAATTAAAGAAGTCAATGGAATAGTGTCAGTAACATTGATAACCTTAAATTTTCTGTTAGACCCTTCAATGATTCGACTACAATAGTAAGAATTCACAATCTCCATGATAAGTAGGACCTGACAGTAGGCTTATTTGCAGGTAATGTCTCCCCTCTTCTAACGACTTTCTATGGCCGTACTGTTTCCTTTTCCAAAATTACTGAACGTTCCCTCGGTGGTAACATGGAATACAGTGAATTTATAAACAATAAATGGAATTGGAATACTGTAATTGATCTCAACGAAGAGAATAAAATTTTCAATAAAATTTTCAGGGAAAATATTACTTTAAGACCGCTTGAAATACGCACTTTTATGTTTCATGAACTGAAGTTTTCAGGAAAGTGCATTGAGGTGAGTGAACTTGTTTATAATAAAGAGCAGATTGCATATTAAATTAATACAAGGAAACCAATTCCTAGAAGATAGCCTTTAACGGGTATAATTTAAAGGAACGCCATTAGGTATCTGAAAGAAGCAAATCATTGTGATGAAATTAGTCCTATTCTCCAAAAAATCAGTAAATTTAAATTTATCAAGATATTAATAGTGAAGCAGTAGTTGAAAAAGGAAAGGATTCTGTTGTTTTTTAGACCAAAAAAATTTAGTAGCCTGTTCCTGTTATCGTAAAGGAATCCACAATTCAACCCATCCCCATTATGACTCAACCTAACAAAGAGGGTGAGCCAAAAATAAGTGATTAAATATTAGGCCAAGCAATAAAATATCCTCCTCAGACCATAAACTCACAATCTTTATAGGTTCAGTTAAAGACAATTGAATAAAAAATCCAAATTTTAGACACTCTAACATTCCAATAGAAATAGATGTATTTCTTCTTTAATTTAGATATTTTGGCCACAAGTTAGAATTGATCCGTAAACTGAAAGCCCAAAAACAATGATAGCTGAATATATTTGTAAGGCTTTATAACTTTACTGAATAAATTTCATAATGATATCTGGAATCATTTGTTGGCAAATTTAGAGACGATGCCATAAAACTCCTCAAAGGTAAAGCCTTCTCCTGAAGAGGTGTTACGATTAATGTGGGTGTTGTGAATCAACTAGAGTAGGTCATCTTCGTTGATAGGGTCGTGAACCTGTTTGGCGACAGCTTTAAATTCCTCAAAGTCGATAATTCCGTTCTCATCTTTGTCAAAGAGGCTAAAAACTGTTCTCAAGCCTTCTCTAGTCTTAGTCTCACCCACTCTTGAGGCAATAATGTCAACAAATTCTTCCCATCCAATGGGTTTGTTTTTCTCCTTCAATCCATTTATTAGAGTTAAAATGAATGGATTTCTCTTATCCAAGCCTAACTCTTCCAAAACTTTATTGATTTAGGCAGGGTCAATGGTTCCACTTGCATCCTCATCAAAAATATCAAAAGTTTGTTTGAGTTCCTCATAGTCCTCGGCGGTGAGGCGGTCTTTCCATGATACAAGAGCGGGCTTGGCTACTTTTCCAGAGGTTGTAGCAGCTTTAGCTTGATTGGAGGCGGGTTTGGCAGTTCTGCTCATAATATATCAAATATCTCAATGGATTTTAATAATTTTTAATAGGATTTATTTTATTAAAGCAAAAACAACATTGACAAATTAATTAGTTAAAAAATAAT
>Ga0302268_1000557_pt1 | contig 23163 bp, 25 predicted proteins | sample III_Bog_E2_1_FD_194554 | JGI IMG/M metagenome (GOLD analysis project Ga0302268, IMG submission 194554) | Peat permafrost microbial communities from Stordalen Mire near Abisko, Sweden - III_Bog_E2_1 | ecosystem: Environmental > Terrestrial > Soil > Wetlands > Peat | place: Sweden: Abisko... | reverse complement strand
AAATTTGCCTTATCAATAACATATTCCATATCCTGATTGGTACAATTGAGGTAGTTAAAATCTTGAAGAGGAAGTCCGCAGGCCTGAGTCAGCAATAAAAATTGTTACATGACTACTGTGACTCGAGGATCACACTTTAGGAGAGGTCGATTACCAGTCAATAGGGATCCATACATTTGTAAGGCAGGAATTTAAAGAGGGAAATTGAAGGGTGTAATCACACATACGTTTCCGAAGGGCCATCTGTATCCAGAGGAAGTTTGGCCATCATAATCTCCTGCTACGTTAAAAGACCTTTGAAAGAATCTTGGGTTATCGCCAGTAAAGTTTTCAAAAAATCTTCGAGTAACAACCCACTCTCCAGTGGCCTGAGCGACGCTCTTAGGCATGACTCTTTGCAGAAGTTTAACAAAGAAGTTTTCAACTTCTGGCTTTCTCATTTCGCTTGCAATTTTAAAGAAAATGTCTCCCATCAACTGATAGCGGGAAACATTTTTGATGGGGTTATGAACGCCGTATCTGGGGACTGCCCTTTGAGATTGAATGAAGCCTTCCAGGTCAGCATTGGAAGTGGGAATGCTAATGTTTAAGAAAGTCTCACCGTTGAGTGGATCGATGACGGGCAAAGTTTTCGGAGAAGTAATGATTTTACCATCAAGGAAATTGGCAACGGTATGGGGATGTTTGCCCGAGAGGCTATGAGGATCGAGAGTAGCCCACTTGGGAAGAGAGGAAAACAGGTGTTGAGATCGCAATAGTAATCTCATAGCTATATATTTACTAATGAATCCTAAATATATTCAGTGATAAGGTAAATCAATAATTCTCTTAAAAATGAAAAGTAGAATGTTTAGATATCAAATATCAAAGGCATCTGTTCTCCTGGCCACAAGAATTAGAAAGTGATGTAATTGTGAATCATGCACGTGAGTCCAATTGTATTTTCGCCAAAACCTTATATTTATCTATTATAAAATGAAAAAGTAGAACGCTTAGAGGTCGGGAGTGGTTCGCTGCCAGCGCTGCCTTAAGTATGGTCACTACACCTACGAATGTCAGAATTAAGCTGCCTATCGCTATCGACCCAGCAGAACAGTCATGTACAAATAAAAGATCAAACAACAACTCAATCAAGATAAAGGACCCAAATCGCACATTATCGACCGAGATTTTAAACGCATTTACGTTGAGGATAAACCCAGTAGTGATGATGAAGATCCACAAGACCATACCCCAAAAGCTGTTGTATAAGCAGGCGATAAGATTTAAAAAATTGGAGATAAGCCTGTCCAATAAGTCTAATAAGTGTTAAACAAGGTCGAAGATAAAGAGAATAAAAGCAAACCCGCGGGCTAAGACTCTGGCAGCTCATCATAATCCTCCTCCTCTTCCTCTTCTTCGTCTTCCTCATAAGAGTAGTAGAAGAAGCCCAGAAAAATTTGATAACGTCGTGTATTGATGAGCGGACATATAAATTTGTTAATTGTAAGCTTAGAATTCAACTTTAATAATATTATGGAGGCAGTGAAGTCGGCCGAGGGCAGGGAGTACACCATCGCTGATGACAAAGGTCCCTCAACAATCATCCTCCGCTCCAAGAAGGGGCTTTTTATCACTCCCGCCTACGTTCAGGAATTGGAGAAGGGACAGCAGATCTTTGGAATTGCTTCGTATCTTTTACAAACTAGGGATGGATCGTTATTGATAGCTGGATCCTAAAGCAAGTTCATCATCTACTCATTGACCAAGAAAAAACTATTGTATGAGGAAGATTGCCGATATATCTACTCAATGAGCCTCTCTCCAAATTAGAAATTCCTACAAGTGCTCGATAAGGTCGACGCGAATGAAGGTCAGACCACCATATATGATCTGTCTACCCTCAAGAAAACTTTGGTCCTTCAGGAAAATGCTTATACTAACTATTACTTGAAGAGCAGCTATCCTTTAGTAAGATTCACTGCAGATGACAGTCTTCTTTTTCGTTATAACACCAAGACGATTGAGATCTACAACAAAGATAGCACCCTCATTCGAGTGATCAAATCAGGGCCTTTGTAATTTTTATAGGTTTCAAGGACGAGCAATGAAAACATTTATTTGGTGGCTGCTGTATTCCTGGACAAGAAAAGTAACAAAGGAAATCTTTTATTGTTCAACAGTGAGAAAGATGAGCCCTTGTATGAAAAGAATATCAATAAGGCCGAATAAATTAAGATTAAATTCAGTCCGACCTCCAATAAGTTTTTGATTGAACTCCAAACATACTATGATCCTACAGGCAAGTCCTACTATGGCGAGTATGGGCTCTACATCTATAATGACGAACTCAATAAAATTGCTAAAATTAAGACTGCATCCGGACCCCTCCATGATTTTGCTTGGGACAACACCGGATAGATTTATTTGGTTATCAGTGGTTTCATGCCAGCTGAACCTGTTCTATTCAATAAGAAAAACTAAGTCATTTTTGAGTTTGGAAAACAGCACAAGAACGAAATCATTTGGGGTCACCTCAATCGGCTGGTTTGTCTTGGAGGATTCGGCAATTTAAGTGGATAAATGGACATCTGGGACCTCTAAACTAAGAAAAAGGTCGGATCCTGCAAATCAAATTCTGCCTCTCACTGCTAGTGGTCTACAGATGATAGAAAATTGCTAACAGCCATCTTGACGCCAAGGTTGCGAGTCGATAACTGCTATAAAGTGTTTTCTTATACAGGAGTTCTACTTCATAAATCTAACTATGATCATACTGAGCTTTATGAGGCTGTTTGGCTTAAAGATAGTTTGTACAGCGAAAAAGATGCAAGGGGGCTCAGTCCAGGAAGAAAAACCTAGGTTGAGGTTAAAACGGAAGCAAAGTTTAAATCATTTGGGGCCTCCCTTAATTTTACGTAAATCAATATGGAAGGTACTTTTGGAGGGCTGAAGAAAGATGAAGGTCCCAAACTAGTTCCTGGACAATTTCCTGACTAACCCAAGAAAAAGAAGAAGCCAAGAAAGCATTATTAGCCTAAACTTTAAGCTTGATCACAATTGTCAAATCAATACCAATTTTAATAAATAATATGATTAATACTGACATTCACAATCAGTTTTTTTTGACTTATTTCTGCTTTAAATATTTTTTGTATTCTGGTGGGAGTTCTAAAGACTCAGGGATACCGTTGACCTTGCAGTAGTAGCTGCTTAACTACTCATATTCGATTGTATGAGAATGATCAACATCAATGTATTGAAATAGTGCTTCTAATTCATCATTAGCAAATGTGTTGTCTAATCTTTTCAACATTCTTTTAAAATCCTCAAAGGTCAACTGCCCTTTTTTTTCAGCAGAGTACGCAAAGAAAGTCTGAAAAAGAGTCATATTGTTTGACTTTATTAGATTGTAGAGCTTGACAAAGCATTTCTTTGCCTTCTTCGCTACTTCCGCAGCCAGTTCCGCGACAATGTTTTAAGATTAAGTTGAGCTCTCCATTGATATATTCGATTGATTTAAGTTTCTCGATGATGAGAAAGGTGGTTCGGTCTAAATACTTGGCGTCTTGACAATAGAAATGTGATTCTTACGCAATTCTTTATAGAGTTATTCGATTTCAATGACTCCATCGCCATTATCATCAATCTGCTCAAAAAAATAATTTATCTCCTCCTTCGTAATGTCCGGATGGATGTGCTCAATCAATTCTGAAAACTATTGATAAGTGAGCTGCTTCGGATTTTTAAACTTCAAAGTTTCAATGAGTTTCGTCAAATTGATGTTGTTGGAATTGATCTGAAATCTCAGCTCCGTCATCACCATTTTGAACTTGTTTTCGAATTATTTGTTTAGACTCGAATAGTGTTAAAAACAGCCTTAGAATATTGGGTGGATAAAGACTTCATCCCAAGACATTCGGTCCTGCTCACTCTTTCGCAGACTTCGCAACAAAAAATCTCGAGTATTTGGTTTAAGATGTGAGTCTATGATGAGAGGCTTTGTTTCAATATTGTTGACCAGTTCATATTCAGTTTTCGCTGTCCACGGAGTCCTTCCGTGCAGCATCTCGTAGAAGATAAATCCGACTGCCCACACATCGCATTTTGAAGTATAGGGCGCAGTCTTAAGAATTTCCAAGGGCATATAAAGGGGAGTCCCCACTACTGAATTATTCTGTATTCTTTTGTTGATATTCTGTTTAGCGAAGCCAAAATCTCCAATTTTGATGACTCCCTTACTCATCAAGAGGTTCGCGGGTTTCATGTCCCTAAATATTAAAACAGATACCGATGAACAATTCCTTCCTTGACTAGGGCGACAAATCCATTGCATATCTGTTTTAAAAACTAGATGGCCTCATTCTCAGGGATTATTTTTCTCTGTTTTAAAAATTTCTCAAAGTCATCGTCACACATTTATTGGATGATATAGTAGTTGTTATGGCTTTCCATGACATCGTGGACTTTGACCACATTCTACGACTTCAGTAGTTGAAGAATTTTGACTTATGAAAGCAGTGCCGATTTGAGATATTCGTCCTTATTGACTGGATAAGAGAGAGGTACTTAGTTTTTTTTCCAGAATCTTGACTGCCACTTATTCTTTTGTGCTGTCCTTTTCTCCGCGATAGACCTGAATAGAGGAAAGAGTACGCTACCGTAAGAACCTTTTCCAAGCGGTATTTTGGTGTGAATGACGTACCCATTAATTTTCTTTTCGGACATCAACTAAATTATTTATTAAATATATAAACATTGAGTGATGTCTTATCAAAATATAAGTGACTTTGATCATCCTTTCATTGATTTTTAGGCCAGACCACTCCGTTTGCTTTATTTGAACTCGTGGGAGAGACCGGAATTAACCATAACAGCCAGTTTGAACCGAATACCTGCTCGAAATTTTAGTAGCTTCCAATATCATACACATTTGGGCCAGCATTCGGATTTCTCTGCCGTTCTAGATTGTCCAAAGTCGTAGAATTGCTGAGAACCAATTAAACATGGAACTTAAAGAAAATTGAGATCACAACAAAGAAAGCAGACTGGATTAGTGTGCCAATGGCTCGAATGACAAAGGGAATGCTAAACTAAGTTGTTCCTTTGATAATGTCAATAACTTGGCCGATAAGAATAGGAATTTCACAGGCAAGACAGTATATTAGAGTCATAATAACGTAAAAAAGGAAAAGCATAAAGAATTTACGATTAGTGAAACCTACACAGTTGGCGATCCAAGGGCAGTGATGGTCCATATTCAGTACGCACCGCTGACAAGTTGAACAATGATGACATCTAAATAGCTTCATAACTACCGTTCAGGTTTGAAACTATGGCATAGCAAACAGTATCGCCGCTTTCTGTTCTCGCTCTCCTCGGCGAAAAATCCCCAATAGATGGGTACTCTTCCCGGATCACCGACGATTGCCCGAATCATGCTCCACAGTAGAAGTGCAAAGAGCACATGAAAGATAATGAGAAGAATGAGGTAGTTGTTTTGTTTGAGTGATATCATGTACTCATAGGCGTAGACAAAGTAGTTGAAGGTGATGAAGCAAATGACCCCGATGAAATGGGGGTTTAGAAGTTTTCCGCAGCTCATCCTCACTTGATATTTAATATAACAACACAGAAATTATTTGATTGCAATATAAGGCCTGCATTCAGGGTAACGACCGGAATGGCAATGATAATCCGAAAAAAGATTTTATCTTGCTTTTATTATAGCGTTTATGTTTTGAATTGCATCGTGGAAACTTATCAATATGCCATTTTATATCAATTAACTAATGACCAGCCTAAATGACTACCTCCTTCTGGTGGTACTCCTCATTAGCGTAATATGCCAGCAGTAGTCGCCTCATTAAATAATTGACACCGCGACAGAAATCAACGAAGATCAACTCATCAAAGAGGAGACGAAGTATGTTGACTCCATCCTGAGTTCGTCATTAAGCCCTTGGCTCAAAGAAGAAGTTCAATATTTTAAATAAATAAAGGAATTCCCATCTTATTAGAGTTTGATATTTCCTTTGTATCCAAAGCAGTCTTATGAGTTTCGATGGACTCCCCATCTCAATTAAAAATCCTTGAAAATATTGGTATCAGTCTTTACCCAAAAAAACGGCAATGAGTTTTCCTACCAAAGAAATCCTAGCGAAGAAGATTTCATGGTTATTGAGCATAAGTCTTAACTATCCGACAAATACGAATTTGTTGGCAAAGTATACATCTCAAAGATATTTGAGATGCAATTTCCAGCCAAAAGTAAGATGATTCGAGTCACAAGCCTAAACAGCGAATCCTTAGCAGTTGAGATCAATCTTGAAGGGGTCGATTTGACCATAAATCCCTATGTATAAGTGAAAAACGATCATTTTACAGTTCCAACTACCAAAGTGGAAGCCATTTACGCGGAGATGAAAGTAACTGAGGCAAACCGCAATCGTGTTTACAAGTGGGAGTGGGGTTTCCTCTAAAGATAAGAGCACTACGAGTAGTAAATGTTAAAGCTGACGGGCGTTGAACTGATAATTATCTTGGGCACTGCGGTGGTGCAGATGTACTGCATCCGTAATCTATTTGAGAACAACCAAATCATCTGAATTGATATTACTGAATTATTAATTCCATCTATACTCGACTTCTGCCTATATTAGTGGGGTAGACTTTGTGCAAACTAACTTGTAAAATATCCTTGATAAATAGTGTATATCTTTTAATAAATCTAACATTTGTTTATTGTGATTTGAATAAAATGTCGATGAATATGCTGCAACAACAGACGCAAATTACAAGTAAGGCCTCTCCGGCTAAACGTGCTCTCACCTCCGAAACCATATTTAAGTACATTAACGTCGTGATTGTGCTGGTTCTTCTCTTCTGTATCAAGGGATTCCTCTAATTTAGGGAGTACTGTGTGAAGAAGGGATACTATGTCTTTTCGACTGATTCTCTGATTTGGTGTGGAGCTGGCTTTATCGGCATCTTCGTACCTCATCTCTAATATAGATCGTTAAATACGCCTATTATCATTTTATGATTAGTAAAATCGAAGCCATCCTTCACTCCAAGTACGAGGGCGAGGAAAGGATATACAAATTGAACTCTGTCACCAAACTGAGTCTGGATTCAGTCTTCTATTCATTCACTTCTATCTTGGCCTATTATCTGTTCAAAGATGAATATTGGTTTCCTTCTATTGTGGGTGGTTGCGGCCAGTGTTCTCAAATTTATAAGTAATACCCTAACTGGCCCACCGGATCATCAGCCAAACTGTAAATGTATTTCATGATACAACTGGGAGTGCACCTCTTTTCAGTCTTTGAAATGATCGTGATAAAAAGAAAAACGGAAAGGAAATTCTATGAGTATCTGCTCCATCATTTCGTGGCAGCCACCCTGATATTGTTCTCAATGATGTGCAATGAGATTGCTGCCGGTACTATGATCCTCATCATACATGATCTAAGTGACATCTTTATCGCTCTAGGGCGTGCCTTCATCGAAACCAAGTATGAAAGCAAAAAGAAGACTGCTGCTATTTTCATCATCATGACCACTATTTGGGTGTATATGCGAATCTTAGTATTCCCTTTTTGCCTGTTGGCCAATGTGTATGCTCACAAGCCCACTCCTCAGGATGAGTGGTACATGATTAGTTTTGAGTATAGCTACTTGCTGCTGATGGCATTCGTGTTATATGGAATGCATATTTTTTGGACTTACTTCATGTTACAACTAGGGTGGCGATGTGCTTCAGGGAAGAACTTCATCAATGTCCACGAAAACATTAAACCAAAACCATGATCGTGCTAGTTTATATACTATTTTTCACCTGATTTATTATTATTGTCAATACAGACTATACTCAATCATCATTAGCTGACATTATAGAGCTACTTAGATTTATAATATTTGAATGAATAACGATTATGACAGATTGCTAAGGGAGTATAACGTGCCTCCGGGAGTACTTACCAATGAAGAACTCAGAATGCTCAGGGAGGGAGGTATTCGTCTAGATGACAGCGATGGCTAAGCCTACGACGATTATCCCAACGATAGAAATACTCAACCAAGATTGCCTCGCTATCAACCTGTTGTCGAAAGCGAGTCTATCAGACAGATTTATGAAGAGCAACTTTCAATGAAAGAAAAGCAACTTGCTTACCTGCAAACTGAGCTCAGTCATCGTGATAAACTCATGGATGCAGAACGGCATCGTTTGGAGAGCGAGCACCAACTTGAAATTGAGAAGGTTCTGGCTGAACTACGCAACGCCCGCGCTCAGGTGGTTAAAACTGAGGGACAAATTCCAATGATAAAGGAGGCTATTTATAGAGTGAAGGAAATGATCACTGGAGTGGCGTCAGAATCAGTGTATTTACGCCTCAAAGACCTTCCCGAAAAGGAATTGCCTCCAAGTGAGTGGATTATGGTGAATGTTTGGTAGATCATTTTTCCTTATAAAAAGGATTTGTAATACCACAAGCGAGAGGTTGGCAAACTTCGAGAAGAGATCAGCATTCTAAATGATAAGCAGCACAGTCTACTGAATGAGTTGGAACACTATAGCAGACTGCTTTCTAGCAAGGATGATGATTAGAAGCGCCACGCCCTCAACTATGACAATAATCGCAAGTCGATGGAGTTGGAGATTGATAAACTTCGGGAAGAGCTTTAGCTTATGAGAGAAAAAGGAGCTCGCTATGATGAGTTACTCCGAGATTATCAGTTTACCAAGCAGGAGAAGGAACTTATTTAAGAAAAGATGGGCTTCTATGATAAACAAGCATCTCAAGCAAGCGGACTTCCTGGAGCAAACGCTAAAATGAGTCACTAATAAGCGCAACGCCGTAAGACATAACTGCTGGCTCAGGATAAAGAATATCTAACCAAGGAGAATATCCAACTCATCTAGAAGAATCGCAGGCTTGAGGACCGACTTGATCGACTGTAGGCCGAGTTGCTAAATGAAAAGAACCGTTCAGCCTAATATCTGCAGCAGCTGTTAAACCTCAAAACTGATTCAGTGTCAGGCTACGAGCAGAAAATTTACCGTGAAATAAACTAGTTGAAAGAAAAGCATCATCATGAGTTGGAGATGAGCAAGAATAACCTTGTTGATATCTATGAAAAACAACTGCGATTCCTGAAGGAGGCTCTTGAAGAGAAGGAACTCAAACTTTAGCTCAATTAACGAGCACTCAGGGAAAAGAATAAGGAGTACGAACAGCTTATGATCGATACTCGTGATTTTCAGAGGAAGTTTGATGGTGATCTCTCGGAGACTCGTATTCAGTTAAAAATCAGAAGTTAGTAACTTGAAAGAATCAGCAACATATACCAGGAGACGCTAGGTAATCTCAATGCTCATAAACTTTAAAACTAGATGCTGCGCTAAAAGTTAAATGTTGTGAAGGGAGAATACTACAAATCGTAAGCCAATGGAAAGGAAGAAATGAGCTCTTTGAAGGCTCAAGTTGCAGTTCTTAGATAGCAGCTTGCCAATTATGAACTAATCGAAAGGGAAATTGATGAGGCCGTCATGTCAATGGCCAAGCCCGGAGCTGGAGATGGAACTGTGTTAGCTCATACTCTCTCTTCGGTTCCTTCCTCAAGCAAACGTCGTATTCAACAAGCGCTTGGTTTGGCTCAAAGATTGCAGGCAAAACAGCGTGAGCACGAATAAACTCTTGAACTGCTTCGTCGCCGTGAGGATGAATTATAAAAAGCCAATGGCTAGTTAAAAATAGCTCGCTCTCTACTTGATAAAACAAATCAGCCTTATTCTTATCTTGTTAGTAACATCGAGTAAAAGGAAAAGGAAATGCTTATGTTGCGAGCTTAAAACAAAAAGCTAGACCAAGCTTACGAAAATATCAAAGCTGAGTATAGAGAAATGAAGAGGCAGTTATAGTAAGCAGAAAAAGATGTTGAGAGACTGCTGGTGAAGAGATAGCATATCCAAAATATACAAAATGTGCTGATAGAACTCACCCGCGGACCGACCACTGCATCTCAGATCAATGGTGCTATTCAAGAAATAAAGGATATTTTAGGCACATCCAGCATGCAAAAGACTGGTCCCCTTCAGTATCAGCCGACGAATGATAACAGGCCCAACATGAATGCTGGAAACAAGCCGAATACTGAACCTCCTGCCTGGTACAAAAAATTAACAGACAAAAAGAAGTGATGCAATTATTTTCATTTATGTTTCTAAAGTGATCCAAGAGTATAGAATGATTAATTAAGAAGAAATCATTCTTGAATTATATATCTGCAACATTAACGTTAAGAAGGTGTCCAGATTTGTTCATGATCACATTCGAACAATATTGTTTCAACAAATTGAAGATAAGATTGATTTAGTAATGAAGATTAAATGACATCATCATTTCTTGGAGACCTGCTTGGCACGTTTAATAGTTTTGATTTCTTACAGCAAAAAGGCTCTGATGATTCTTGACTTGACGCAACCTCCGCAAAGGACGCCTCCGTATGGTCTGGAAATGGTCTTATCCTTGTGGGAAAGTTTCTTATAATGATAGGGTCTCAATTGAGCAATGCCGTTGATTCTCTTTCCGCAGTCGCAACTATCATGAGGAGCTCTAGGTCCATGTCCTCTCTTGTGGACGTACTGCACGACAACCTTGGAGCCTAAAATAAAGGATGGCCTTACCTGGTGTTCTAACTTTTCTGATTTTGTTGGACTTGGTGTTATAGCTGAGCCTTCGTCTGTAGGTAATCCTTTGCACCATTATAATGTGGTCGAAAATATATTTATTAAATAATACAAAAATCAAAAATAAATACGTCACACAAATTTACGCACAGCCAGCGAAGATTTTTTGATTTAGCTCGGGGTCGTCAGCGTTCGCTTGCTTTATACGATTTCACTCGCGTTCTGTTTCATCAGCCGATCTTTTAGTATTGTTATCTGCTTTTGATGGTCGATTTAGCTTTAGTGCAATTTTCGTTAGTACTACTTGCATTTTACGGCGTACTGCGTTTGCTCGTTTGACCCTCCGCTCTTTATAATTTTGCTGTATTTGCCTTGAAGCATGTCCAACTGTGTCTATAACTCGAATATGCGCTGATGCTGCATCTCAAGCACTTAGTTATCGCTGTTGTTTTAGAACACTATCCTCTTATAGCCAGCCAGTTCTTTGGCAGTTTTAGCCTGTCTATCCTTGAGTTGTTAAACCTCTCTCTTGAGGAGGTCATTCTGCCTGGCCAGCGTCGAATTGAGCTGGCGCAGGTGTTGCACTTCTGCTTGCGATATTTCCTTATCAATACTCTTCTCCATAACTTCAAAAATATTATAAACATGCCACAGAACAATCATGAGCTTTCCCGAATGTAGAGGATGTTGTTACATCGGATGAGAATCTCACCCAGCTCGCCGCGACTTTCGCCGTTAACCACTTATTCCGCGTTTGTTAACTATATAGATCATTTCTTACAAGCAGGTTCATGTACTCGTCTTTGGACTGCAAGATTCCTCTGAGTTCCCATCCCCACTTGAGCATGACACTGATGACCTTTCCGTGCAGATCATGTAGGAAGGGTTACGGGTTTTCCATCTGTAGCTGTATAAGTGCGCAATTACCGAGGTCGACATCTTCTCTTATAACTCACTAAATATTATCAAGCATCAACTTGGCCAAATCATCATTTTTTTAACATCATGTACCGCCAGTAAATGTTGTATATCACACACTACTCGTGAGTTACCGCTGCGAAGGAGTTCGGGTAACTTGTCCAAAATATTCGTGTTACCTATTAGGCTAATTCGATTCGCCATTTCACCTATTTACGCATTGTGTCGAATACTACGATTTCGCTGCTATTGAGAAGCACTAAGGCACAGCCCTCTCGGCTGAACTTAGCCATTTTTTCCTCCTCCAATGAGAATTTGGGCAGATCCACACAAAGGACCTGATCATTCCTAAAATATTTTTTAAACTGAATTAAGAGGTGATTACGTTGAAAAAGCTAAAGCAGGACTTTACCTGCGTGTTCCACCAACGAATAGTGCCATCGTAGGAGTAAGAAGTAAATATTCCATCGTCAATGACCATCAAGTTGTAGATATTCATGACGTGGCCCACAAACACGTGCAGCTTTTGTATACCATTCTCCGAGTGCACATCGTAGATACGCACTCTATTGTCAAAACCAGCCAGAATTAACTTTTTACCCACGATGTCGCCGCGGTTCACAGGAATTTGGTAGCGACGCACTTTATCTTTATTCCAAAAGAGGATTAACTCATCTTAGTCTCCAGTAACCAAAATAGAGTTGATTACTAAACCCATTCTCAAAGCCCTTTTGTGATAGTTCGAATGCTGTACTACAATGTTCAGAGTATCTCTTTCAATGAGAAGGCAGCTTGATTGATAACCGATAAAGATGGATGTGGGTTGCAGGTGGAGAAAAGCAACAGACAGAGCTTTTGGTTTAATGGTGAAATGAAGCACATCAGGAGCAGAGACCAACCGAATGCTGCCATCTGATTCTCCAATGAGCCAGCAACCATCGATAAAATTGCTGACTGCAGTAATAAACTCATCTCTTTGCGAAGTAAAAATGTACTATTCAGAGTGAGCATTGATCCTTGATGATCGATCTTAGCTTTGCCTCACTCCATTCAAGTAAAGGAAAATTGTTTTGATGTCTTCCTTGTCCTGAAAGAAAAACGTGCTCTTTATTGTTTCGCCAATACGGTACATCTTCTCAAGACTCACTTTTTTCTATTGCTAGTTTAGGCGATACTCATTGAGGTTTTCTATTAGCTATCGACCCAAAGTGACATACTGTGTGACCTATTCATTAAATTCCTCCCTTTCGTCAGTCAGACAAATTTAGTTTGGCACGCAAATGCCTTAAAAGTATCGAATGAAATCGCTAAAATCAATATTCCTTGTAATAAAATTGCCTTCTGCATCCAGGCTGCGCAATTCTCTCGCTTCTTAGTCTAGATGGCACCATACTAAAGGAATGGGCGTCCTAAAGGTCTTAAGAATGAGTCCATTTGAGTAATTCCAAATCCTGATTGCGTGTTTAGTGAAGTGCACAACCAATTTTTTGCTGCTGTTTGTAAAAAAACCCTATATTTTGGGAGCCTAATCAATTTAGATATTCCTCAGTAGAACTTTATCCTTGAGATTCCAAATCTAAAATTTTTAGGATGTGTGAGCGATGAGTAGATGCGAAGTCAATGAGACTTCCAAAATGTTGAAGTTTACGATCATGGCGCTTGTTTTGATCATAAATAGTTGTTTGGCTGTTTAAATTCGATGGAATGTAATGGCTCTTTCATAACTGTAGCCAATGCAAGTATTTCTGTCGTAATATGCCAAGTTCCTAATGATAAATTTTTGCCCGATGTTAATGACCTTGTGAATGTTTTTAGTGGTAAGGTTGATCAGCTTAATGGTAAACTCACTTGAACCAACACCGAGCACTTCACTTTTTTGGTCAAAGCAGAGAGTTGTAATTGCACTGCCGTAGTCGCCGATCTACATGTAAATTTCGCATTGAGTCATGGGTTTTATCTTGAAAATGCAGAGATAGGAGTTATCAGACATGCTTAGATAGGTATTTGTGGAGTCAACTGCGCTGTAGGCCTGCCTTCCATCATATTGGGCCGGCTCTTTCAAGCTTTTGATGGTTATAAAAGTATGCGACTTAATATCTTCAGTGGTTTTATAGGCATAGAATACATTTTGTCCTCTCAAACGAGCCACGTAATAGTTTTCTATGATATAAGCCTAATCGAATTTAAGTCCATATATATGGTATTTCTTCATATAGCAGTATTCTTTTGGCTTCTTAAACTTTTATAGAGTCTAGATTATGTTAGACAGGACTTCTATCTATTTTTGTTTTGATAGTTTGGGGTTGAAGTTATATGTTTTGAATGGTTACTTCAACAGAGGCAGCATTACTAAATTGGATATCAGCATGTAGTAGTTTCTTTTCCTTGACTATTGCTGTAGCATCAGATCTTTATTGAGACGTTTATCATCAATTATTCTCTTCATGCGCTTGAAGTGACTGAAGTTAAATTGAGCCGTTAGGTTCAAAGGATTACTGTTAACGCTCTTCATCCACGCCTTTTAGCATTCCGCTTAATTTCCCGAAAGATACAGTCCCACTGCTTTATTGTTAAGCAAATCCGACTCATACTTTTCCTAATCAAAGAATCGACACCACAGCAGATCTTCTGCATTCTTAAAATTCTGAGCATAAAAATCAAGAATTTCAGGAACCAAATCAACTAGATTCTTTCTTTCATCAGGTTTGGGAATGAGCAGTTCCACTATTTTTTATAACATAAAGGTGGTTGTTTATTTATTGCAGTTTGACTATGAATGCTTGTTCAGTAATTATTTGTAGTTTACTCTATCGCCTCTCCCCCAAAATCGATTTGTCAGCAACAGCTCCAGAGCAATAAGGCCAAGCTGATAGCAATCCGATTTACTAGATAGGGCTGGTAACAATTTCATCGACTGGAGGTAACTACCATCTTTGGCCCTTTCCTTCAGACTATCGAAGATATAGCCTTGCTAACTCGACCAATATTAAGGAGATCCTCCGACACAAAAGTTCTTGGTCATTTTACTCATGACTAAGTTGGCACTACACATGTTTCCAATTTTGAGTATCCTGTCATTCTCGACATAGATGTTATCAGGGATTAGTGATTGATGAATGAGACCTCTTTTGTGAATGTAATTAAGTCCAACTGCCATCTGCAAAAAACAATTTAGCACCCGTTTTGAATTGAGATATTTGTTCTTATCTGCGAAAAAACCCTATAAAATCCAGTCCCTCAGGGTTCTTCCTTTCAATTTTTAGAGGAAGATCATGAGTTTACCGTGTGATTGTTAAATCTTAAATGCCTGGGCCACATGCATGTGGTATCCGACTTAAACCCAATCCTTTATTTTATCTTTTAAAATTTATTATTCCTCTTTACCTGATATCTTTCGAAACTCTTAAAGTGTAAGGATAGTGTACTCTTCTTTCAAGACAGGATTTGCAGGCGAATACAGGCGATAGAGTGGATGTTTTTTGATGGGAATTCCATCGGTACTTTAAGTGCTAGAAGTCTGATTAAGAGTTGGCATACTGTTTTGGCCATCTTCTTCTTTTGATTGGCCTGACTACTCTGTGGTTAGTAATCTTCTTAGTACTAAAATTGTTGTGCTCAATAATGAGAGTGGTACATATCATGGCAACATTTTCACCCAGAGACGCATTCAACTTATTGCTGCTCTTCAATCCTATTTTCGGAAAGAGTTTGAAGATATTGACTGTAGCTGTTTGAGGGCATATTTACGTTTTATTTTCTGCTCATAAAACTCTTATGTTGAATCTGAAATGGCTTCGACGGTGGCCAAAGCTGGAAAGCCTACCAAATATGCTCCCTCATGCGTGAGCAAGACTAGATATCACTAATTTTACCATTTGAGATATTGGGAGGTCTATTGTTATTATACATTATTTATTCATGAAGTTCCATAAAATCAATCATCATTAGGTGAAGCTGAATAAATTAAAAGTATTGAACCTATAGGATAAACGAAATCGCTCAAATGCTAATGAGTCAAAGAGTATTGATAAATAAATTTACCCTTTATTTCATGAGTATATTCGATCATAGATTACTACTTTTGCATCTGCCTGAGTCTAAAAAGCTGATGATGAGTTCATCACTTCAATTTAATTATTGGGAGTGAGAAAACAAAAAAATTGCAAATAAATTTATAATTCATTTTATTAGAACCACCTATTTTTCATTTTTTAACGCAATATTAATAGATATACTTGTCAGTCTCATCCTTCGAGAATATCTCAACGGTAGCCAACGTTTATCACCACCTTCTTTCAAATTTTACACTCCCGTACGTTATTTTATAATTTTATATTAACTCTGTCAAAATGGGAAATGGACTCTTTCAAATCCCCCAAAACATTGGTAAATAGTGGATTGACCTCACCCGAGACAATAAGAAACTGTTCATTAACAAGATAACGAATTAAGAATTTTAGTTGATTGATATTTCCAAGAAAGAGTTTAGACAGCATTTTAAAAGTCTTGTGTAGAGGTCTACCTACGCAATTCCAAAGACACCAAAAATAATTTTGCTAAAAACCATCAAGGGAAAGATGTGTTTGCTCGCTCAATGCTATAGTGAACCTCTCTCAAAATTTGCTTCAACAATTCTCGTTGTTACTGATTTATTGTAGTTCCTTCGAGAGATGATGAAAGTGATAGGCAGCCTCTACAAAAAATACGGTGCCTTTACTCTTACTGAAGGTATGGTAGGCATAAATAAAAGCATGTAGCTGATGATATGGATTAATGAGATAAGGTATAAAACAGAAGTCCAGTATTAACTTTAAAGCTGTGAGTTTCCAGAGCAGAAAATGATTTCTCAGACCATATCGATGATTAAAAAATTATCCTCTTTTCCTTTAAATTACGAATGTCTGGCTAATCCCTCTCATCATTTCACTCCTTTTATTTGCTCGCTAACTGAACTGATCAATCAAATTAAAAATACAAAAAAACCCGCCTATCATGTGTAGGCATTTAAGAAGGTCTCTCCATCTAAAAAAAGCAGGCCTTTTCAGAGTATTGAAGCGTCAACGATTAAAAAATAAATGATCATGTCAGAGTAAATGCCAAAGGAAAGCAGAATTCCCAATTTTATTAAGATCAAAAAGAATAAAACGATATTACTCAGTAGTCTTAGACACCGTCGAGCAGTTTCCATTAACCAATCTAACTGTTTTTTGTCCAAACTAAGCAGGAAAACTACCTTATCTCCAGGGTTAAATTTCAAATCCCTTGACAAATTTAAGAGTCCAAGAGAAGCAGTGAGTCCAAGGGGTCGATTTTAGACCAATCCTAACAGCAAGCCCAAAGATTATCGATCTACATATCAAGTCGGATAGACAAACTCACCCTTAACTGCTTCAGGAGTATCGAGTAGTCATAGGATGAAAAGGGTGACTATGGGTGGCAAATAGACTTTTAAACTTAATCTTAAAGAGCTACCGAAGACTATTAAATAATTTCAACCCAGCAGTACGACTGGAGTATCAACTCCAAAGGATCAAAGCTTTCTCTTCAGATCTGCCAACAAGTTGCCCTAAAATTTGAAAAAAAATCTGCCCCTTGTTTCTCTTTGTCCGAACACCAGCTAATCAAAATATTTTACAGATGAGGACAAAAAGCAATAAAGACGAGAGGGAGAGTCAGGGAAGCATAAGTTTAATTCTAAAACAATCGAATAGTAGCTGTGCTAAATGTTTTCAAATCCTCCGAAAAGTCCTCGGACTAACTTCGAAACTTGTAGCGAGGGTTTATAACTCATGTAGTAATTTGGAAAACTTATGAACTTCAATTGATTTTTTTAATTACGACTATCTGACCATTTGTACAATTATGGGCATTCCTCTGACTTGAGGGTCTTTTTATTTAAATTAAACGTTGCTCTTTGAATAATATATTCGTTAATTAGATAGTTATAATTTAAAAATAACCAGCATGCAAAAACAATTTCACCCCATTACTCCCCAGAAGATGACTCACTCACATTTCAATACTCTTGAAGATCATCTCCTCAAATAGCTCTCTCCACTCATGTTGACTGTCTTCTCCTCCAGCCAGGGAAAGATGACTAAACTTTAAATGCTGCAATCGCCCCTTCCAGCCAATAAGGATCTCTTTTCTCAGCTGTTGGGAAGTTAACTCAAAAATACAAACGAGGACTGCCTGCGCAACTACTAAATCTTAGAGGAGGAAAGTTACGAGAACGTCGATGATGTCATTCTTAACAACTACGCCTCATAACAAGAGTCTAGTCCCTAAGATTAAAATGATGAGGAGTATGATTAAAACGGAGTCAAAAAGCGTAAAAGAAAGAGCACAGCTCAAATTAAAATACTGAAGATGGAGCTGGAAGTTGAGGGAAACTGGAGTAAATAAAAAATAGTATAAATGTCAGAAATCACGGGTTTGTCACAGTCCCAAGTCTATAAGTGGTGGTGGGATCAGAAAAAAAAGAACGCCAAGAACTAGAGAGAATCCTTGTCAAGAATGATTAACAAGCGTAAACCAATTCGTAAGGATCTCGTCAGAAGGCCCTTCTACCAATAAAATAAGCTCAACTAGCATTTCTATGATTTATAAGAAGATGCAGCTCATACAAAAGCTAAACTCATAGGATAGATAGACGAAGTTCCAGAAACTGAGAAGAAAATAAACAAACGTTTAGTCTTTTTTTGAGCGTGATTTTAATCTAACTTGCATTATTGTTCTCCTTTCTTCAGGCCTAGCTTAATAAAGACCTCTTTTTATTGTACTGTCTAATATGCAAGCGATCAATAATAACAACAGGATCAACTTTTTTAGATATTTTTTTAGATCATTTTACGAAGCTAAAGTCAAAGCCAATTTTGTTTTGGATAAACATTATACCTGAGCGAATGTGAGTATAATGAGTTGCTAAACCAGATAAAATTTATATACTAATTAATGCCATACCCTAGTTTATATATTTATTCCACTTCAAGAATATCCAACAGTCCACACATGGATTTGCTTCAATCAAAGTTAGTCTTCATGAAGGATCTGCAAATTTAGTACCAGAGTTCTATGCACTCTGTCGAGTTCATCCGCGACAATTATTAAGTCATGCTCGATCACATCGAGAGTTAAATCACCAGAAGAAGTCAGGAAAAAAACAAATTTGTCACTAAAATTGGAGTGTCGCTCAGGGAACTTATACTTTAACACTATAATTCGCTTGTCAAGCATGTACCGTTATCATTATGCAGATACATTTGTCATACTGCCAGAGCGAAGAAATTTACATTCATCTGCTTGAACAGCAACAGTCACTTCATGAAACTATCAGTCATGTATTTCTTTTTACATTTAGGCTGAACCTCTTTTACGGGATATGTAAAGTTTGACTGTGTTCACTAGTGAAAAAACACTGAAATATACCAGCTTGAAAACAGCCATATCCAAGTAGGAACAAATAATTAGAGAAAACAGAGAGTTAAAAGAAGTAGTGTATGATCAAAACTACCAAATGAACATCAAGGAGACCAGTAAGAGAAATCGCAAGACTTAGGGTGAAAAACAGAGAAGGTATAGACTTAACTTAATGCTGATTGATAAACTCGGAAATCAAGGATTGGTGGAAGTTGGAGAGAAAATTTGGAAGGCACAGGTGGAAGAGTTGAACTATATCATGGATTAGTGTTTAAATTCAGTAGCAGATTTAGCCTACATCAAAACAAAATTAAAACTTAAGACAAAAAGCAAAAGTTTTAACATCAGTGCCAATAATACCCCCATCAACAATAGCAAACCATCAGATTCAATAGAACACTATAAATCATTGGGAATAGAATCTGCACTCGGGGAAAAAGAACAATTAAACAATAGCTAAATTAATTTAATGTGCGATGAGGATCTTAACGAGATGATGGTGATATCAAAAAGCAATAGTCTGATTTTTGGGGATCTGCAGAGGATCACAGAAAGAGATTAGAATCTCTAAAGCGACTAAAGTTCCCCGCGAGCTATGTTGAGAGAGTCCACTGTCTGGGCTCATTGATAAGTATCAATTATTGATTATCCTAGTATATTCTAAATAATTGATAATTAGTTAAAGATAAAATAAAAACATCAGAAATATTGCATTTCTTAATTATTGACTCAGAAGCCTGCTTTGTTCATCCTTCTGCTTTGGTTTTCTTTCTAGTCCTCTGAAGTTTCACTTTCAGGCTTCTTCTTTAGCAACTTCTACTTCGATTACAGCATCTAGTTGTGCACCAAATCAAATTTTACAGTTTAGTACAACTTTAAACACACTGAACTTATTATACACGATTTTCTATGCATGCGTTGATTGGGTTATTTATGGCTCGTAAGCGTTTCAAATTTATTTTTTATGTCTTTGGTCTTCAAAGATTTTTTTAGTTAGTGATTCGCACAGTGGAGAGCTAGGTTGTCAAATTGGAGTCTTTCACTGAAGGATTAGAGTCTTACAATATTTTAGGAATCTACTCTTGAGCACAGCTGACTTTCACAAATATTTCTCAAATGACTTAGGCAAAAATACTCACTTAGCGAGCTTAACTCCATCCATGACTCAAGACTAAAGTTATGGGGTATCACAACGACTCCAATCATTAAGTAGTTGATTAAAATATCACAAGGTATGACACTCCACTTGTGTTGACTGAAATCAAGGACGATTTTTTATGAAAAATTGCCAGAGAGTGCATGTTGAAAGAAAACACTGCCTAAACAAAGGAGAGACTTATTGGCTCTGATTTCGCTTTTTTATTTGATTTTTATAGTGCAATCTGCGGACCAATGATTCCTTCTGCTATGGATGAAATTTGAAAACTACTCAAATGGTAAAGTAATAACAGGTTCAACCGTTTTTTATATGGAAAAGCTTGCTAGCTTTAGAGCGTTCCTTCCATTCTCTTCCTCTTCGGGAACAGTGGAATTCATGAACATTTTTCTATTATAATTTTCTGTAAAGGCAATTCCATATTTTTTATGGATGCAATCAGCTTAAAAAGTGCCATATCCTCTATAGAGACAGGTCATAAGATTTGTCAACATCTCCAAGTCATATTTCATATTAATATCTTTCAAATATCCATTGAATTCCCCATAAGTTTTGAAGTATCTGGTGAGTAATCCACTGTGTATATTCATTTTCTATCCCTTTTTGGTGAATATGAATCCATCAGACAGAGTTTTATTATTTACATAGTTCTTATAGAGTTATTACAAACTGAGAGTGCTATCGATCTTGTTGACCAGTTCGAAGACGTTAATATAGTACAGATCGTTGAAATATTCACCGTTGAATCCTCCAAAAATTATCAAACAGCTGCCAACAAAACCAGCACAATGTCTCCTCCGTGCTTTTGGTGCTTCATTAGAAGTGTTTCCCAATTTTAAAACCTTAAGAGTGTTGTTTTGAGGATCAAACACTTGAATATCGTTAAGATCGTTGCTAAATCTTCCTGCAAAAATGTAAACTTTATTGTCGTAGACTGTTGAAGAGTGACCCCATCTAGTGATGTAAGAAATATCCTTAGGTTTCCGCTCTGTCCAAATCAAGTCCTTAGTTGATCCAGTCTCAAGAAGAGGGGTTAAATCAAGTGAGTAAATGTCGCTTAGACATCGATACTTGGCATAGCAGCCAGCAATAATAAACATCTCGTTTCCAATCAAGCAGGAAGAATGGAAACGGCGAGCGCAGGGCTTGGTTGAATTTGTCTAAAATTTCGCTTCTGTCCATCTCAGACTTTAGAAACTGAATATCCAGAGGTCCTAAAGATCACCAATTCCTTCGCCTCCAAATACCACCAAGTATGGAAATTTCAGTTATGCAGTATGATATGTTCTTTCCCAGGGTCCAGGCTAGTTTTCTTTGGGTAGTATCTCGATCCATTTTTTGGTATTCCAATCGAGTACACTGACAGCATTGAACCTTTGTTTATTGGGTCCTCCACCGCCGAATATAACAATGTTATTATTGACGGGATCGTAGTTCATGGAGCAGTTCGAACGCTGTGCCGGTTTATCGCCCGTAGTGGTGACTTCTTGCCATTTCATAGTGGTTGAGTTGTACGTCCAGAGATCGTTCATGTAGTTGGAATCTAACTATTTGATAAAATACCTGCATATCCTCCAAAAAAGACGATCTATTACCCGATGACGCAGCACGTATGCCCCCATCTAGATGACGGTTTAGTGCCGTTCTGATCTATTTTTTTCCAGGTTGGCTTATCCATGTAGGTTACGATAGAAATTATGAATCAACGAATTTATTATATAATGGAATAGCTTGCACCTCCTTAATATCATAGGTTTATTATTTAGAATTGACAGATTCTGAGTTTCATACCAAAATTATTATTCAACTTAAAATCACTTTCTACTGGAATACCATATTATTTATTTTATATACTTATATCTTGTATTATTCTCTTATCATATACTGATAGTTATACATCCCACCGTTTTTGGTCAGAATCAGATACTCTTGGAATCATAGCATAAAAAAGGCAAGTCAAGTGAGGGTTTGCAACATAAAATGCCCAACCTTTGTCAACACAATTAACTATACTTGTAACAAATTCATATTAGTCTAGAATAATGGTATTTAATCAGTATCGCTTCGTGTTTTTTTGGTCCCTTATCTTCATGAAAGCGCGCCATAATCGAGGATACTGTACGATGATTTTTTCTAACAATCCGAAAGCCACTTGATTTTATGCATTCTTCAAATTTGCTGATTTTCCTTGACTACTAAATTGCTTGGGAGCGTACGCAGTATAGAAATTGTTTAAAGTCAGCAGCCCCCTTATACAATAAAATTACTCCTTTTTCCTGCGCTGGTATTATGGATAAGCTATTTTTAACTGCTGGCATAAAAGATTTAACTATAATTTTGGACATGAAACTTTGTTTAGGTAAATAGCAATTTCCTGAGAAGGCACTTAGATAGTAACATCAGAAGATACAAAAGATTGAAGGAAAAAATCTTGCTTTAAATATATTGCTTTTTGCTAGCTATTCAAGGAAATTGCGCTCTCATTGATACGGTTTTCCTTCTCCAATGTAGTTTATATATCATTTTCGAGTGAAGCAGAATATTTCCCATCCATCTTAGTGAATTTAGTTTGATAAAAGGCTTATTTGATCATCACAGTCATCTCGGGTCTGATTTTCGTTTATTAATCCTGCCATCTTTCTTCGATATAAATTTTGCTCATCATCATCAACAGCTGGTCGCTGTCATGTAGAATTAATTCCGCACAGATGAGTTGAATCAATTCTTCAATTTGTAATGAATATTGAGTGGTATCAATATGTTCGAGGTAAACAATTTTGTAGTAGAGAGTATTGAGATAATGCTTACCGATGTCCTTGCGAACATCATCAATGTGGGTGGAGTAGTTCATGGTGATGAGTGACTTGAAATGCGGATATTTCATCATTGGCTCTCCTACAAGATTGGCGATTATATAAATAGAGTGGTTAAGTCAATTATTGCGCACATAATGATAAATACTTCTAATGATAAAATCAATAAGTAATTGTATTAAGAA
>Ga0302268_1000556_pt1 | contig 23164 bp, 28 predicted proteins | sample III_Bog_E2_1_FD_194554 | JGI IMG/M metagenome (GOLD analysis project Ga0302268, IMG submission 194554) | Peat permafrost microbial communities from Stordalen Mire near Abisko, Sweden - III_Bog_E2_1 | ecosystem: Environmental > Terrestrial > Soil > Wetlands > Peat | place: Sweden: Abisko... | reverse complement strand
TACCTAAAATGATATGAGCTTTGATTTTTGAAACAATATTAATGTTCAGCCAGTTCTGGAAATTTCTCCTTTATGTAAATATATAGTGCATCCCTATATATATCTCCATAACTTTTTGAAAAAGTAAGCCTGCTTATTTCCTTCATTTTTTCTTTTTCTAATTGTGAAATTTTAAATCTCACATCTACTGTCTTTCTTTGTTTTACATCCATCATAACATATTCTTTTACCATAAATATCACCGTTGTTTAATAAATTGGTGATTTTGGAAAAATATTTTATAGTAAATGAAAAGAAATTTTATTACTGAATTTTTACAATTATGATTTTTTAAGTTTTTAATTTTAGAGTCAACTTGTTTTTCAAAAAAAAGATTGGTACATTTGCTTTGATGGAAATTACCACTCATAAAACTTAAATATCTAATGACTCAACACTTGGAGTCATACATTAAACTTAACTAGCTTTTGACTCAATACTAGGAGTCATCCAAAACTTACGACCCATCTCCAGGTGTCAACCAAAATTTAAACTTAGGATCAGTGATATTCTGATCATCCTCAAAATTTAAATCCAAAGCATTTATAGCCAATTCAATTTCACGGCGTAAGGGGTGTCCCAACCAAAATTTAAGCTATTATCTTATTTTAAACAATCGTTTCAGCTAAGCTGGATATGACTTGTTACGTGCAATTCAGAGATTGCATTACGTTTTATATTTAATAATCTTTTAAAAATAATCAAAATGGAAAATAAAAATTTTACCTTCTCTCTTGGAGTTTCAGAGAAAGGCAATTCGGTTAAACCTACCAAGTTTAACAATATTAATTATCAAAAGAAGATAATTACACTTGAGGAATTTTCGGAGTTAGTTATTAAAGGACATTTGTTTTGTCATAACTATAAAAACTTTTTAAAGTTCAATGTTAAAAAGAAAACTATTGATAATTTTCATCATACGAATTTGATTTGGATTGATTTCGATAAGTCAACGTTTACCTTTAAACAAGCGTATGATGAGGCATTAATTAAACCCACGTTTAGTTACACAACAATGAGTAACAGTGAAACTGAAAACAGATTTAGATTCATATATATTTTCAAAGACCAAATTAGCTCAAATGAAGAATATTTAGAAAGATCAAATTTATTAATGAACATGATTTTCAGTAAAAGTAGTATTGATAAAATAATTGGTAGTGTTGATATGTCATGTTTCAAATCAAGTCAACAATTCTTGGGATCAAAGGCAGATTGTCAATTCGAAATAAATCCCGAAAATATAATTACGATGGACATGCTAAATGAATATTTTAGTTATGGCTTATTTAAATCTAATACTTCAATAAGTGATAATCCAAATGTTGAAATAAAAAATTGTTTTTCTTTTTCAGATAGTTTATCAAATAATACGTTTAAAAGTAATATTTCAAGTACATTTTTTGATATTCAATTTCGTAGTTATGATGATTTATTTGAAAAAATAACATTAAAAGAATATGTTGTTAGCAAGTGTCATAAAAATTTTAATAATCCAATTGATGAAAAAAAAAGAGAAACATCTTTACAAAATAAACAAAATATGACAGATGTCATTGACAAAACATTGAAACTTTATAATAATAAAGAATTTATACCTTTGTTAAATAATTATGAAAATGCAGTATATTCAGATGACATTTATACGTATGTTGGTGATCAAGATATTTATAATCTGAACACTTACTTTGGAAAAGGGAAAAAAGTCAAAATAGGTAAAAGAACAAAAACTTTATATTTTCAAGCTTTGGTTTTGAAGAATATTGAACCAAACTTAAGGCTTGAAGATATGTCTGCAAATCTATTATGGTTAGTTTATCACCATTATGAAAATCCAAATGAAATTAAATTGAATGTAATTGTTCATATAGCAATAAATGCTTTAAAAACAGATGAATACACATGGAAATGTGGGAAAAGACAGTATTTACTGAAGGAGAAAATGAAAAATCTTACTAAATCTGAAAAACAAAAGCATTTGGGTAAAGCAAGAAAGAAAAAACGTGATAATGATATCCTACCGAATTACAATTCCAATTTGTCAGTAGCTAAAAATGCCGAGCTACTTGGTAAAAGTATTGGCACAGTTTATAAAAGCCTAAATGAAAATCATATAAACATAAAAAATAATTCTGAGTATTTGAATTTCAGAGAACTATATTATAATAGTTCGAGTGAGATAAGGACAGTTCGAAAAATGGGAGAAATTTCAGGAATAAGTCGAGGTAAGTCTGAGCGTTTTATTAATAGAATAAAATCCGAATTAAGTTTTAATTATTAATGTCAAAGAAATTTTATTCTCATTTATTACTCAATACATTTTTAAATTAATACAAATTTAGTTGCCAGCAATGATGTTGGCAATTATTTTTTGTTTGAAATAAACTTATTTAGACCAATAGTGTAATTTATGTTATATAATGTAATTATAAATGTCGTAACTTGCTTTTCTTACATATTATCGGTACATTTGTTTAAAATATTGGTAATGAATGTGTTATGGAGTGTAAAATTCACCGATATAACCAATTATCCAATAGAATAAAACAAATATATTTTAAATTCAAATATTATTATTAACAATTAAAACAACTAACCAATGAAAGAAAAAAAATGGGACATGATTCAACGATTCAAAACATTTGAAGAATTAGAAGCATTTGTTATTTTAACAAAATCATTTGATAATGACAAAATCACATTAGCGGTTTTTGAAAATGCATCACTAGAAATTTTTTTAGATGTAATTAATAGGGGTATAATTAGAATAATGATTAATAATTTGCCAGACACCTCAGATGAAACAATAACTAAAGTGCGAGCAATGTCAGAAAAACTTATGCCTTTTTTTGTGCGAATGAATGGATCTTATAAATATATAGTAGAAGAATTTAATAAACTATAAGTGTCGGAGTATTTAACAATTAAAAACAACTAAAAAAACCAAAAATGAAAAAAGAAGAAAAATTATTTAAAATCACCAACAGGCAAATTAGGTCGTTGTATTTCGAATTCACAGGCTATAACGCAATTGATGAAACATTAGGAAAAGTGAAAAATAATGGTAAATTCTGGTTCGAATATGATGAAGCCAAAGAAGATTATTTTGATAGAAATGACGAATTCAAAAAAAATTATGACGAACTTAAAAAAACATGCAAAGATGACAAAATAGTAGCATATAAATATAAACCTTTAACATTCAAGCAAATGTTAGGTAATATTGAAAACCAAATCGCCATTTATATTAAAGAAAATGAGAATGAACCTTCCTTTATTCAGGGCATGGATAAAGAATTGTGTGATCTACTGTTAATTTCGGAGATAGTTAAACAAAATATTTAACAACTAAAAACGAAAGCTATGAATATTAAATACATGTTAAATGATAAAAGTTTTACCGAATGTCTTTTGAATGAAAAAAGCATCGATAATATCCATTTTAATTTTATTGTTGAAAATGGAGACGAAAATGATATTTTTGAATACAAATGTAAATTTGAAAAAAAATCATACAAATTAGTAATAAATGGAGATGATGAATATTTAACAACTATTACCGAAATAGAAGAAAATGAAATAACATCAGCTATATCAATTATCCACCAATTGACCAAATATATTTGGCCGATAAATCCAATGTCATATGCAGAACTCGAAAAAGCCTATGAATAAGAAATCGGTTTTTAATTAATAATTAAAGCTACAATAGTTTTACCCGCTAGGTTTTTTAATGGTGTTTGGCCTATTATATTTTTCAACAAAACACCATAAACATATTTTAAATAAATAAACAATTAAAAAACGAAACACCAATGAAAAAACAAAAAGACAACATGGTAAATAAATTACCGAAAAATTACTATTTAATAGGTTGCTCTAACGTAGAAACCAAAAATAACGAATGTTATGAACTGTTATTCAATGCACATAATCATGTATTAGTGACGACGAATTTGTATTTTGATGTTAATTGTGTTGATGATGCTATTTGCGGAGTATGGGATCATTTAAATGTAATAAATTTAGATTTACAGGAGCCAATAACAATAGCATTTAATTATTTATCAAACAAAAACAATACACCAATGGAAAAAGAAAAAGCACCTATTGAAATTATGGAAAGTTCAAGTAAATATTTACCATTTATTGAAGCAAGAGAATTTATCCGAAAATTAGGTTTAAAAAATAAAAAAGAGTGGGATGATTATTGCATAAGTGGCCTAAAGCCTGATAATATACCATCAAATCCAGAAATAATTTACAAACAACCAGTTCCCAAATTATGAACTATGTAACTAATTAATTGAAAGGAAACGAAAAATATCATGGGTTAAACAATCATAATATGGGAATTTGGTGGTTTAAGGGAGCGTTCACTGTCGCCCAAAGGACGCAAAACCTTTCATTACTCCTCACCCGCCATTACGCAGAGTGTTTTAGTAGATGGTGTTTAGTTTTTCATTTTTTTCATTTGTTCTTTCAATAATATGCCAATAATCACCAATGTTCGCTCGGCTTAATGTTGTATTTCGCTTGTTTTTCAATACAATAATCTTATCTGCCAACTTGTCTGTCAGTTTGAGATATGCAAATTCATTTCTCCATTGGTTTTCGTATCTTGCAATGACAAAGCAATACTCATCAGTCCTGTTTTCAACGATATATTTTAGTAATCGTCGTGTAAATTCGATACTTTTCAATTGTTTTAATTCTTTATTTTCGTAAAATTCTTTAGATTGATAACCAATGTATTGTATGATAGCTATTTCAGATAAATCAAAGCTATGTTGTTCTCTTAGTTCTTTCGTTTTATTAAACCAATATCTGTCACTGATAAACTTAACTGCATTGTTTGGGATAATTCCTTTACATTGTAACCTTAAGTTTTGTATATGATAATCAGTTATTTGTTTTTGTGCATCTGTGTTTAATAAGTTGTAAAGTGTAAAATTGACTTCTTCTACAAAGCCAGGATTTAAAGTTAGTATAATTATTTTGGCATCAAATACATTTCCTTCAAAAGGAACTGGTAATATGCTTGTTATAAATTTATGTTCCTGCTTTCGGTTTTCTGTCAAATTATATTTTTCTATTGTTGTTTTGTCATCTTCGCAAACATAAACCTTAGACGAATCATAATAATGTCCTGATTTTTCAGCTAAATCAGCAACATATTCCCAAGGGTTACTTTTCCCTACGTTATTTAGATACTTTATAAAGTTTTCGTAATTACAATTATTCATTTTCTTCGTTGCTATTTCCACATAGTAATTCAATTGCTCTTTCTTCCCAAGTTACAGGTGGAAAATATGGTGATTTCTTAATCAAACTTTTAAGCTCGTTTGAGCAAAACCGTTACACAAATGTTGAATATTTACTTCTGTTTCCCCTTTCGTTAAATCAAAAAATAGACTTCCAACAACATTTAATTCTGTCGCCCAAGAGAGCGGTAAACTGAGATTATCAAGTATAAATGAATAAATTCCAAGAATTTCATTTACTCCAGCTTCACACGAACCTCCTTTTTCTTCAATATCTTCATTCCTTGCACGATTTACACCACCGTTAGAAGTAATACTTGGGTTATCTATTACTTTTGCATTAACAACATCGCCTGTAAAAATTCGATTCTCTTTGTCATCGTAAAAGCCTGTAAAAATTCCAGCAAAAATGACTCTAATAATAAAGTCTCCAGTGTATTTTAAAATTTCAAGTTCATCGCTGAAATCTAAAATGTCAGGATTATGGTCTGATTCATATTTTTTGTCTCTAGTAATAATGTACATAGAGTCGTTAACAAAGAAAAACCATCCAAGTCCAGTGTAACCAAAGTTTCCTTTTGAATCAATGAAGCGAACTTTCACAGAATGGTTCTCAGTTTTAAGTCCACCAGTAGCAATATCAAAAAGGTGAGAATTGCAGAATTCCTTTATTAATTCTAAGTTTGTCAGTTTCGTAAATTCCTGTTTTTGAGATTTTACCATGATTCTTTCAGTTTATAGTTTTTACCCCTCTTTTTATTTCTACGCTTGTTTATAACGACCGAGGTTCTGCGCATTTTGCGGTTTGCGGGTGCAAATCCTGCCAATTGCCCGTCAGCCACCAATGCGCATAACGTGTATTATCTGCTGGGCTTTTATATAGCGTTCTCAAGCCAAGTCGGGAAGTTATTGTAGCCATCTTGTGTTGTCCAGTCATAAACTTGTACCCACTGAGATAGTGTAAAACCCTTACCCCAATGTTGTCTATCCATGTTGGTCAGTCTTTTAATTGGCAAATCTTGGTATACCTTCCAATCATTTCCGTCATGTTCATAATATGTCATTGTTGAACCATCTGCACTAATTGTAAATCCCAAATAGTCAAATATGTTTCTACCTTGCGAAAAAACATTTTGATTTTTATCTTTTACACTATTTATGTGTATACCAAACAATGAATTTTCTCTATCGTAACTTTTTAAAACTTCATATCTAACCCAACGCCTCTGCCAAGTATCGGTTCCAATTAAAACACAAGTCGAAGAAGTGTTTTCAAGATTAGAATTTATTAGTCGTTTAACTGATATATCACCATGTTTTTTTGCTTCTTCCCAAATTGAAGCATCAAAAAAACCTGCGTCTTGTCCACTTTGTTTTGTTACTCCGTGATTTCTAATAACATTTGCTCTAAATGTCTTAACGTCTTCGTAGTGAAAACTAAAAAAAACTCTTTTAGCCATATTAATTGATAAAAAACATTACTACTAAAGTTACAAAAAGCAATGTGCCATAAAAGATAAAAAGAGTTTTAGAAAATATGCAAGGAAACCACATATTTTTCCCTTTGTTGTATGGCGTTGCATTTAAGTCAAAGTCGATATCCTCTTCATTCTTGTCTTTTACAACATTGTAAAGTACACGATATTGCCTCTCAATGCTTAAGTAGTAACCATCCAAAGACCAAAATAATGGAGTTGAAATGTATGTAATTAGCACATATTTGATATTTGCATCTTTTGCAGCAAATGCAAAAAGAACAGCAACTAATGATACAGTCCAACCTTTTAAAAGAAATGAATTTACATTCATTCTAGTAATGACAAGTTGTAGAAATTCTAAATGTTTAAGTTTCTTTTCCATATTAAATTTTATTTTTTTAGCCAGTCGTTTAGCCAGGTTTCTTTCCCATCTGGGTATTTGACTTTAAAAATATTGTCATAAAGTGAATAATTGTCTTTCTGTACAGGTTCTATTCTAGGATAAATTTGAAGATACTCATTTCCAATCCAATTGCCACGACTATCGGATAATGGAAGCAAACAAATTTTGTCACTATGTAATTTATATGCATCACCTATTCCAATTTCCCAATTACACCACTTCGAATCGAGTGCAGCATCTGTTGCTAAAAGAATAAATTTGTCATTTAAAAGAATTTTCGATTTAATCTTTGACGCAGTTACACCATTTGTTTTTTCGGGCATTGTCTCGTCCATCCAATCAACATAAACAGATATATTCAAAGTTCTAAAGAATGTTATTGCTTGTTCTATTAAATCTTTGTCGTTATGCGAATGAGAAAGAAAAATACTTGTTGTAGCATTTGACTTTGAAAATAGACGGGCTTCGATAACGAAACTTTTGAAGTTTTTGACAGAAGTTGTCTTTGTTTGTGCAATGTTTATAAATTGCGCCTTAGTAAATATTGCCATTTTATTTTTTAATTACTATGTTATAAATCACGAGCATTTGTCTGTTTTTTTTAGCCTTGCAGCTAACGACCGAGGCTATTGTCATTTGGCGGTTTGTAGTAGCAATTGCTGTCACCCTGCAACAAAGTAAAAGCTGGAGCAAAACCTGATAAATGCACGTCTTCTAGCAAATGAACATACATGTGTTAGATTCTCGATTTTGTCTTTATCTATGTTTTGTTTTTAGTTTTTCAACATAAATATTGTTACATAAAAAACCTATAATCATAGATCTCATTTACAATCTCATTTGTTTGCTTTACAACATTTGCAAAGTTTTGAGAATACCCAATTGTAACAGGAAGAGTCTTATAAAGAGTATTGTTATTCCAATCTACCTTCGTTAAGGCAAGTATACTTTGGCAAGTTGAATGCCATCCACCTTCGCCAGAAAATCTTCTTATTAAAATTGGATCTGGTAAAGGTTTTAATGCCGCTTCTTTAAAAACAGGTTGATTCGGTTTATCTACATTTACTCCAGATACACTTCCTTGAGTCCATAATAAACATTCATTTGGGCTAATAGGTAAATATGCACCTCTTTCAATCGGATAACCTGAACCTTTTGCAGGTGTTTTATTTCCATTGTAATCAATTTTAGGACCATCTATTTTCAACCCAAACCAATGGCATTTACGAATAATTTGCACTAACTCTATTTCGGTTTTATTACCAAACGCATCAAAAGCACCTTGGATTTCTTCTTCAGTGAAATGGGATGTTTTATGGATGAAGATTTTCTTTGGAATTCTACCACCATGATCGTTTTGGTAAATAAGCAAACTCTTCGATAATACGGTTTGCATTTCTTGATAACTTAGATATGGATTTCCCTTTTGTTCAGTAAATTCCTTAGTATCATAGGCAATAAACTTAAAACCTGTACCGTCTGGATCAAAAACCTGACTACAACAAGTTGTGTAATCATTTTTATCGTTAATTTTTTTTAATGCATAACTTAAACCAATATATGCTTCATCTTTATCTAAATCTGCAAGTTTCCATGGAATACCTCCAGCTTTTGCATATAATGCGATACTAATACCCCACATCACATTTGCTCGACAGTTTCTATTTAAAGCACTTTCATTAATGATTTGTACAGGTATATTTAATTGCGCTACTTTTGCTTTAATTAAATCATGAAGATTGAACCCTTCATACTCAAAGGTGTTTTCCCATTCTTTTGGAAGTAATAAAATCAGTATATCAAATTTTGAAATAGACGTTTTAGATATAGATTCAATTATTGTATAAGCAAGTTTTTGTCCATCTCTTTTTTTAGCTAATTCACCACAAATTGTTGGCATTTCAAACATTAGATTTTGATTTGCTGGAATTAATGGAATTCTAAAAATGCTTTCAAAACTAGGATATTCTGGATAGTAATTTAGTGCTTCTTTGGGTTGGTGAGTTGAGTTTAACTCAGAGATAAAAGTCTTATTATTCTATTTGATTGATTATTTGTCGTTAAATAAGCAGTTCTGATTTGATTTGGATATCCCATTTTTAGACTATAAGGGCCATGGGATATAAGACCTCTCAAGGGATGTGTATCACGTTGCTTATTATTGAATAATAATTCTGGCTCAGGAAGTATTTTATATGATGAAAATTCTGACATATTATCTTTGGCTAAATGCTGTTCTTGTATTTATTTTGAAAGAATAAGGATAATTTGAACCTTCAAATCCTTTAAGTTCAACTTCGGTGCCGATAGTGTTAAAAAGAATACGGATCCATGCGTTAAGTAGGTTATGTGTTATAGAATTATATCTATTTTTAATCTTATTCTTTATGAAATCAATATTTTTTTGTCTTTCTAAATGTGGTTCTATCCAAATAATTGGTTTTATCATTAAATAGAGTTGATTATTTCTATTTTCCAGTTTAAGTCTAACAGCTTCTGTCCAGAATGTGTTTTGTCTATTTGAAATTTGTCCATGAATAGAAACTTTATTTCCATATCTATCTTTTAAAGCCTCGAATAATGGCTCAAAAATTGGATTGTTAGCATTTTGTGGATTAACAGCTAAAACAAAGCCTTTATCATTTCTAAAAAGAAATGGTTTATTAGACGAAATCGCAGTTACAATTGCCCTTTCATAAAATGCATGATAACTTTTATTTTTTGTTATTAATTCGATAGGATTAATCAATTCAAATTTTGAGATTGACAAAACCATATCTTTACCAAGCCCTTTATAAATTTCAGATTCATTGCCCCATGCAATAACATTTTCTGCTCGATTTATTATTGCACTAGATTTGTTTACTTTAAGTATTTCCTTTATTTCAATGTGACTTAATGGTGTAACAGTCTCAACTACAGCACAATTATTTGGAATAGATGTAATTGGTAGTGCATTAGTTCTCAAAATTGGGAATCCTTTCCCTTTTTCTGGAAGAGGAATATTGACTTCTGATGCAAGTACTGTTCTAACACTTTCTTCCAATGCAATACTCTTTACTGTAGTTTGTTTCCATATTTTAGACAACATGCTATCAAATGTACCTGTTTCTACAATATGAGCATCAATTCCTTTGTTTTTTGCGTTTTCTATAAATTCAAGTACCGAATTAGAAACATCTTTTTTATTTGTGACTGTCCAAAATAAGCCAAATGGAAATGCATTATTCTGTTTTATTGCAGTATAAAACATTTCCATAACATTGCTATCACGGCCACTATATCCTGAGACAACAATTCCAAATCTATTTGCTGCTGCGATAAAACAACGTTGCATTTCAGAATCGTTGGATTGTAAATCTATCGATAAGTTCTTTATACTTTGATATCTAAAGTCACCATGAATCTTTGCATATATTGGAAAACGTTCTTGATTTAATGCTTCTAAAGCTGCATATGAGCCTTCTAAATGATAAGGAGAAATACTTTTATTACTTACTTGTGCGTAAGCCTTCTCAATTACGCTATCGAAGTTTGTTGTAAAAATAACGCGTGCAATATTTAGTTCTATCAAACCTGCCAATGCTCTATGACCAATATTTAATGAAATCTTATCTTCGCTTAATTTTTCGATTAAGTATTTCTGTTGCTCTGCATAATTATGACCAAAAGTGAGTTCAAAGTAATAAGAGTATTCTTCTGGGCTCCAAAGTTTTGGATAGCCTCTACTATCCATATAGCTTTGTACTTTATTTCTTATTATTTCATTATTTGTGTCGTGAGAATCATATTTTTGATTCTCTTCTATACAATAATGCTTAAATTTTAAATCCCAAATAATGTCTGTAGCTGTAGGCATACCCGCAGTTCTGGATATACCTGCACCCAAAAACCACATAATATGATTTGAGTTAGATATATAACGTTTAAAAAAATCAGTCTCCGTCAAGGCGTTTGTTTGTTTGTTTATTTATAATATAATACATTAAAATTCTTTATAAGGAATAAAAGTATTGACTTATAAAGTTCTTTCTTTTGTTATAAATCTTTGCTAGATAATGTTAAATTAAATCCCTTTTTCATTGAAATGTATAGAGTCAATTTTAAATCCAAGAAAATCATCTTTTTTTGTAAAAGACCCTTGAACATTATGTGCATAAATATCAATACTCGAAGATTCTCCATCTCTTAATATTTTACAGACTTGACAAGTTACATTAAACGTAAAATTTGTTTGACCACAATAATAAAGTTCATTCAATACATTTTCAATCTCATAATTTGGTGTTACAAGACAATATCCATAAGGGGTTTTTGAACTCTCAATTGAAACATCAATGCCGTTTATTTTTAAAGTCATTTGAGATTTTATAAACGCTATAAATCCTTCATTACATACCTTGTTGATTGTTTCGCTGTTGATTATCTTGTTTTCCATGTTATTCTTTTTTATTTTCTAAATAATACTAGTTAAAAGCTGATTAATTAATTGGTTTTCTGTTTTTTTATCTAAATTTTTCCAAAGATAAATAGTTTTTTTTAATTAAACTGATCTTTCTATGTAATATTTAAATTATTCACGGACTTACAACCCTATTTATCCCTTTTTGTAAAAGATTTTTTTAAATGAATAAAATTGAATTCGTTTTTCCATTTTAAAATTTAGTTTGTTAAAAGTGAATATCATTTTAAGTATTCAATTAACCCACAATAAATTCAAAACTTCTTTATTTCACTATTTGAAGTCTAAACAATTTTATTCGTCCCTTCTGAAATTAATAATTATATTTGTATTGTTTTTAAAACATCCAATATATTACAATGTCAACTGAAATATTTATTGAGATATGTTCAAAAAAAAAGGGTATAAAGAAATGCAGTTTAACGAACTAAGTTTCAGACGCAGGCAAAGGATTGCTGCACGAATTATTGCAAAACAGATTGAAAAGGCAATGCTCAAATCACTTGAGGTTGTATTTGAAAGCAATACTATACCGAGTAGTTGGAAAATCAACAAGGATGATAATCGAACAACGGCTGCAATCGCAGATAGCATTTGTATTAACAGACCGTTTAAACCGTTAGACAAAGAAACTGAAATTATTTTTGAGTACCTGCAACAATACATTTTAAACAATGAAGAAAAGCATATTTAACAACATTGTTTCAAGCTTATTTACTCAACCTATTAAATCAGCATTATATAAAACTGTTGTTCAATTGTTTAGTTTCAAAAAGCCATAAGCCTCTTAATATATGGATCGTCAATAACCCTTTTAATTCAGGTTGACCTGGATTTACTGGATTTGCCTGTCAACTCAGATCGACCATCAGCTTCCTAAGCATAAATTCAAACCTTTTTATTATCTCATATATATTTAATTTCCTAAAAGTCAAGTAAAATAAATTCGCTTTAAAAAAAAAGTTTATGGTCGGCAGGTAAAGAGAGACGGAGGGTATAGGCTTAATATGAAAATAAAAATTTTCTTACAAATTAAAACAAACACTTGAACACAAAAAAAAAGAGTGAACTTCTGATTGAAATTCAGTAAATTTTATGAATATAGTTAATTACACAAATAATTTGAACTGTTATATTTTTACTCTTTTTTTATAGGGTAATCTTTATAAAATTCATTTGCAAGTATGGTATATACAAATACTAATATCAAATATCCTATCATCGCAAAAGACCAATCACCCAACCAATTAAAATAACGATCCAAATTTAAAATATAAAATATAAAATATATTATTAACACTCTTATAAGTATAAATATAAAATCAACAATTTGTTTTTTTATACATATTTCTTTATATTCTGAATCTTTTAAATAATTAGCTTCGATAAGATAAATCAACATTATTGGGAATATAATAAGATCATACCGTAACTGGTTTACAAAGATAATAATTGCTGCAAAAGATAGTGTATCCAAAACATCTAACCAAATCATGCATCTTGTTCTTGTTACTTTTTCAGTTTTAACAATACTTTTCTTCACCTTATCAGATTTAAATACCTTGAACGCATAATGCATATAAAAATAATCAATAACATAGAAAACCGAAGTAATTAATAGAAATATAAACTTAATACAGTTGTCTTGATTAAAATCAGTTGGATCAAAATTAAAATTAACAATTTCTTTTATGAGGTCGTATATCAATGACCCTAAAATTGCAGGATATAATAAATTACTTACAAAATCATCCCATAATGGTAAGTCATAGAATATACCTTTATTTTTACACATGTTTTTATAAAATTATATTGCATTAGTCTTTTACAATTTTTTTTTCTAGAGTACCTTCTTTTGTAATGATTGTTACTATGTTACCAACACACTGTAGAATAATTGATCATATGTCATTGATATAATGATAGTTAGAAACTTATACTTTCAAAAAATAGCCAGAAAATAATTTTATATTAATGACATTTAACTACAAAATAGGGCTGATAAATTTATAGGTAATGATAAACTAAATCCTATAAGTACCAATAAGAAACCCAATTTTGTATTTTTTGCATATTTTTTATTGTCCGAATCTTCTTTTAAAAAATCTAATTCACTTACTCCAATAAAAGAACCAGAAAACTTATTTATATGTGGCGGCAAACTATATTTAAAAAGCAAATAAGCCCCAACAATATTACAAACTTGTGCTAAAATGTTGAGAATAATTAAATATATCATAATATCATTTGTTTAAATTAGCTCTTGTGTTCACCCTTTATTTGCCCTCTGTTTAATTAGTTTTCAATATCTATATAGTTGCTACTAATATTCAAAAGTGTCTTAAATCGATTTAAAATTGATTTCTTTATTGGCTTTATTTTATTATAATCTCCTATTGTTAGATTTAATTTTCCAACTAGTTCATCATGTTTAGAAAGGTAGTGATATAGCAATTTATCACTATAAATAAAATTTAAAAAACAATCTATACTGATTATACTTCCATCCGTTCTAAGACGATTAAAAATTGGTAATTGTTCATTTGATAAAAAATCAGAATATGGAATTATATTATTTATAAAATCCTTAGTTTCATTAGACATTTTAATAAGCCTATCTTTCAATTCCATTTTATCGTTAACAAAAACTAAATTCCACGAATACTCTCCATTTTCATTCTTTAAAAATTGATCTTTTAATTTCTGAATTTTTTCTAAATCCAATTCATTATATTTAATTGATTTCATTTTTAAACAAGAAGTAATAAAATCTGTTGAGGATGAATAGCAATAGTTATGAATATAATGATTAATTACTATTAAATTTGTTTTCTTCCTAATATTATATGGAATAGTAACGGTAAAAATATACATTATAAATCCCGCCAAATAACTGTAAGCAATATTTAAAAGGCATGTATTAATTTTTATAGATGTTTCAGTGGAAAAAATAGATAAATTAAATATTGGAATTAAACCAATTCCAATACTAAGTATTAACCAGAATGATAATATTAGTAAACTAAAAATTATTATATTAAGATTCTTATTCATGTTATTTCATTTATATTAATTTCCACTTTATTTCTAATATTGATTATTAATTTGAATATATATAATTAACCAAATTAAGATGTGAAAACTTTGACATATTGTGATTTGTAAGTGTAAATAGTCTATCAAATAAATCATTTTTTCCATCATCTTTATAATGATAAAAGGTTATTTTCTTTTTATTTTCCTCTTCTATATTGTCATTATAAATGCAACGTTCTTTAAAAAAATCATCAAAATATGATGAGTCTGTTTCACCTAATGAATATCCATAGAAAAAAATTTCATCACTATTATTTAATAATTTACTGATATTTATTTTGGTGTTATTTATTGTATCAAATGATTTTAATAAATAATGATGCTGTTTAGTAATTTCTGCATTATCAGCAATACCAAAAACAACATCTTCATTTAAATTACCATGTACAAATATATGTTTATATCGACTTCGAATATCTTTTTCATGATATGCTTTAATATAATTAATTAGTTTTGTGTCTATAGTGTTAGTATAATTGAAATTTAATATTGTTAAATATATATTCTCTCTTTTACAAAGTTCTAATAGTAATTTGTATGAACTTTTATCTTTAAAATTTATTATTTCTTTTTCATCTTGTTTTATAAGATAATTTTTTAATAATAATTTTAGTTCAATATAGTTTTCTTTTTCAAATATATTTGACCTATCACTATTATGTAAAATATACATATTTTCAGATCTAATTTTATCCAGACCATTTACTGCACAATTTTCTAATTCTTTTTCTATATCAACCCAGTTTTTATCATCTGCTTTATTTCTTAAATTTAATTCATAAATTAAATTATTTTTATTTTTTTCATCTCCTAGAGAATTTAAAAATTGATTGTAACTAGTTTCAAGTTCCAAGTTCAAATCAAATCCATTACCAACAATCAATAAAACGCTTTTTATTTCTTTACTTTTTAACGCTAATTCCATATTGAATATTATTTTAATTTATTGTTCATGTTATACCAATTAAATAATTTTCCATTTTTTTTCTAATATAGTTAAATCATCCAGAACATCATTTTTTAAATACATAAAGCCCGAACTCCGACAATCATCAGTAATAAATAATAAATCATTATCAGTTTGTATTTCAATTTCATTAATTGTTTTAATATCTAAAAAGGGTTTTATTTGTGAATATAATAGAGTTTATCTGAATACTTTTTTATTTACATATTCTTTTTTAAATTCCTTTCTAACTTCATTTATTAAATCAATTCTTTCCTTGTGTCTTAATTCTCTTTTTTTAATTCCCCAATGAATCCAAGGTGCAACCAAAGAATCCGCGGCACCTGTAAATAATCCAATTACACCGCTTATAATAAATTCTGTTGTCAAAATTTTAATTTTTGATTGTTAATATTGCAAATGTAGTGAATATATTATCAAATAGCATAAAAAAACTTGTAAGTTATTGACATCTTAATGTTTAAAATTTCAACACAAATTAAATAAATAATTGTAGAAAACTTTTTCCCAAAAAATAAATTATATGTAATTTAATATGAATGTATTACGATTTATTTTGGAAAATATTTGAAACTTGTGAAAAACTTCATAATTTATCCCATTGTTTTTTATTTTTTCAATATTACTTTTGTGTATCAATCATTAAGTCAATGAAAAAGGGAACAACAATTGATAGTCATATTAAACTATTAAAGGAAATAATTATAATTGTAGTAGGTATACTTACTATAATTATAATTAGTATTTCTATTGGTGTTTCCTTTGGTCGAAATTCTGTTAATGCGGAAAAGAATCAAGCAGTAATTCAAGTAAAACCTTAATAAATAAATCAACTTATAAACCAAATTTTAGTGAATATTTTATATGTTCATGTAGTCTAAAGCGAAATGATAAACAATAAAATTATTTGTTTAATTTATAGGAATAAGCGTTTAGACCGCACGTTTATTTCCTTGTATTTAAACGCTTTGGTTCATATCGAACCATTAGTTAATGTAAGGTGTCAAATATAGCATCCATATTATTGTGTCGATTGTATCTAAAATGATATTCCTCAAGATAGCCTTGTAATTTTTTCTTAATAAAATGGTGGTGTATTCCTCTGAACTGAACCAACTTTTCACCTGCTATGTGATTGAAGTGCATGGTTGCACAATTACATTTTCGAAACTCGACTAAGTGTATACAAAACTGAGCATAACAGTAGTCATTGGGCTTATGCTCAATATATTATTCACATATTAATTTGAGAGTTATAACAGTTTTAGAGAGTTCCAGAGTATAGGAGGGAATCAATTCTTGCAAGTAGGCTAGTCGCCCGTTTTCACTATTGTCTTTGATTGGATTTACAATCTTTTCGAAGTCCTGGTCAGAAAGAATCAGAAGTTCTGAGTAACTTTTTAGGCTTTGATCAAAAATGTACAGGTATTTATCCAATACGGATCGGTGAATCGGAACTTTTAGAGAAATAGCAGATTTGCTCTCGCCATTTATCAATAATTGTAAAACTCTTTTTAGTCGCAACATAATTGTGGGTTTGTTTGACATTGTACTTCGTGTATTTATATTTCAAAAAGGACAATATTATACCCACTCCACAAAAGGATTTGACTTTTTTATCTTCCAAAGTTGTACACTTTGTGTCAGATTGTCAGTACCATCTTTTATGATTTTTAATCACCAAAAGTTGTACACTTTGAATCAGAATCGTAGTACACTTTGAATCAGAATATTTAAATTAAACAGAATTCAATAAATAATATGAATTACAGTAACATATAATCCTTATTTTTGCTATCCTTATTTTTTAATACTCATTATTTTTATTCGATTTCTTTTATTGATTCTTATAATTCTTCTTTTGGACAATAAACTTTTCCAAGAAATACTCCTTTTACTTCTATAGCCCCAAGTGCAATTAATTCATTTGCAACTGTTGAAAATGTTGTGCCGCTTGATATTACATCATCAAATAGTATTATTTTTTTATTAGAAACATTATCATAATTACAATGATGAAGCATATCAGCACATCTTCTATCTATTTCATAAATTATTGTATCAATAAAGGGATTATTTTTTAATATGTCAAATCCATTATTTATCGTCGACATATTACTGAATGATTCACACAGACTTTTAAACCTTTTATCTGTTCTTTCTTGATTAATTGTAGGAATAATGCAAAACCACCAATCAGAGACCTGGGATCCAAGTTCAAAATAATTTAAATCCTTTAATAATTTTTCTGATATGATATTCTTGTCAACTGAGCCATTTCTAAAATCCATAATATAATTCCGTTGAGCCTCTAAAAGCTCATTTACTTTAAAATGTCTTGGAATATAATTATAATAATAAAAGTAATCAAATCCATCTTTGTTACCTTTAATTGGAATATCTTCATTTGATAACATATCTTCTATTTAATGATTTCATTCTTTTTGGATTCAAAATAATTACAAGAATAATTTCTACTTGGAATGTGAGGTGCCGCTTTTCCAACTTCACGATTATTTAAATTTCCGCAGCTTAAACCATTACCATAAGCAATCTGCCATATGATATATTTACAGTTTAAACAAATTTTATCTTCTTCCTTTAGTGTCATACAATTATTTTAAAATGAAACAAATTTACGATTATAAAGTGTATATAAAAACCGATTTGTATGATTTGTGTTTTGATTTAAACTGAATCTATTTGAGTCATGACAAATATTAAAGATTCTAAAATACAGACTTCTACTACTTTGGTAATCTAATTTGCTATAGTATCATAATCGAGTTTCAAATTAGTGTATGGAAAACAAGTTTACTATCACTTATAATTTAGACGATCTTAAGATTATTCAACAAATAATTTTGACTGAACTCCCTTTTTAGTCAAAATAATTGGACTCTGTTCAAATTTCGATTTATACGATTTAGAACTGAAAAGATCTTTTAAATCAGTTGGACTAAAATCAAAAATACAATAATAACAAATAGTTTTATCATTTACAAATACAGTTTTCACACTTAAAGAATAGTTCCCATTTTTATACGTATTATCATTAAAGAATTGTTCAACAATATCTTTGTCATGTAAGTATGATTCTTGGAACTTCATTTTCTCTTTTGAATTATATTTAATTTTGAAAATTTCATTACTCCATTTTAAGTTACAAGTTAAGTTGAAATTTGAATTAATGTAATAGCCATAAATTAAAGGTTTCTCAAAAAAATATTCGACCTTTTCAGGGCTCAAGAAACTCAACTCGGAAACAATTTGTTTATCAATAATTTTAAAATCTTTTTTAAGAACTCCAAGTGTATCAAAATGAATATCATACTTAAAGTTAATATAACCTTTATCCTCTTTTAAAATAACTTTTGACAAAACTGAATCCAAATAGTTAGTGAATTTTTGAAATGAAATAGGATTATTTTTTTTATAATCGTAACTTTTCGTCTTACGTACTTCTAAAAAGGCAACAATATCGTTAATCTTCTTTATTTGAGAACTCGCAAACAAATCATTTCTATCAAGTTGCAAAATTTCTTCATAACTTTTTCTTGCCGAAAAATAATCTTTTTTATCGAAATATTTTATTGCTATTTTTTTTAGATTTTCAATTTTGGCTTTAATTATTAACTCTTGACTAAATTCTATTCTTTCTTTAATCATTTGAGAAAAATGGTCAAATTCAAATGCATTCTTAAAAACACTTATTGCATCATCAAACTTTTTATTAGTTAATAAATTGTTACCAATAATTATTATTGAGTCAATTTTTGAACTTGACATTTCGAACGCCTTTTGATATTTCTCTGCAGCTTTAATTTTTCCATTTATTAGACCATGGTTAAAAACATCAATAGATTTTAGTTTTTCAAAATCTTCTTTGGCTCTTTTATAATTACCATTCGATATATTATTATCAGCTTTTTTAAAATCTTTTATATAAGAGTTAATATATTTATAATCATTTTCCTTAGGTGAATCTATATTTGAGTTTTCAGAATCTACAATTGAGTTATCAGGACTAGTTGCTACAACAGTGCTGTCATACCTCGGCTTTGAATCATTTTCATCAAAACATATTTCATTATTGTAAAATTCATCTTTTGAATTAAGTTTCATTGAATCCTTTATTATAATATAGCCCCATTTGTCACTAATTTTCACCTGTCCCATGCCCTCACTTAAACCAGAAATGTAATCAAAAATAATTGGAACAACAACTTCTCCTACTTTATTGGCACAACCATATTTATAATTTTGTCGTATAATTGAAATATTATTCGTTAAATTTTTGACTACTTTGAATTGTTTTTCATTTAATGCATTAAGACATTTTGTTTTGGATTCATAAATTGGAGATAGAATTTCATTTCCATTTTTGTCATAGCAGCCAAATTTATGATAAATAAAACGTTTCGTTTTATTTGTTTTATCAAACACTTCTTGCTTATCAATGTAGACAAAAATTAATTCTTTGTCAAAGTCAAAGTCAATATGGGAATATTTTGTAGGAATTACAACTTTCCCATTTTTATCAATACAACCTTTTTCCCCATTTAAACTTACTAAATATAATTTATCAATTCGTTCTAAAAAATGATAATTATAATCATTAATATCCAAATTATCATATATTACAGGAATAATTACTTTTCCATTTTTATCAAAACATCCTATTAATTTTCTTGTACCATTCTTTTTTGCAAAAAAACAGTTATTAAAATCATATCCTTCAGTATCATTGATATTTAAATCATTATAATTTATTTCATCATAAATAATAGGGATAACAACTTTCCCTAATTTATCTATAGCTCCCCACTTCATATTTTGACGTACTACATATAGTTTTGTATTGATTTGCATTTCATCGTATATTATGGGTATAATTTCTTTTCCTGTTTTATCAATAACTCCTTCTTTACCATTAAACTTTACCTTAAAGTTATTATCAGCTCCAATAATACTTTCATAAATACAAGGGAAAATTAATTTACCGCTCGTAGTTATTAATCCAACTTTATTATTTTTTTTAGTTCCATAATATTGATATTCATTTTTATAAAGTTCTACTCCATATCCACTCCCAGGGGAAAAAATATTTTCATATATGAAAGGTGTGATTATTTCTCCTTTTTTATTAACGCAACCATAGTGATTTTCAGTTTGTTCAACAACAAATATTCCATTTGCAATAAAACGTGGACTTGAATAATATTCAAATGGAATAATCACGTTGCCAAGCGGGTCAATAACACCCCACTTATTATCATATAAAGCTGGAATTAGTTCTGACTCAACTTGACTAACTGTAGTCGAATCATTCCTATCTTTTTTAATTGATTCAATTTTTTTCTTGTTAGATGCTTCAACATCAATCATATTCATCCAAAACTCATTATAAACTATAGGTATAACAACATTTCCAAGTTTATCAATCATCCCCCATTTGTCATTCTGTTTTACAGAACAAATATTTCTGTCAAAAAAACCCCCGACCTCATCATAAATATTAGGAGCTATCATTTTACCCGATTGATCATATACTCCGTACTTACCATTAGATTCTACAATCAGAGTAATATTGTCAGGCTGATAAATTTTTTCAAATTGAATTGGAATAATCACATTACCTATGCTATCAACAACTCCATAACTTCCATTTTTCATAACTATTGAAAACTTATCGTTATATTCGATTTTATCATAATAAAAAGGAATGATGATCTCTTCATTTTTTTTGATAACTCCGTATTTATTATTTAATTTGGCGATTATTTTACCATTATATTGGAAATCTAAACTTGAATACTTAAGTTCAATTATTTCTTTTCCTGTTGAATCTATGAGCCCTTCCATTCCATCTTTATTAACTACAATATTATCATTAAATCTTGTATAGTTGATATTATCGTAGATTAATTGAGTAACTGGTTCTCCATCTTCTTTAATTAAACCATATTTATTATGCTCTACAATAGTATCTTGTTTATTTTGTCGACTAGGTGCAAAATCATGTGCAACTTTAAGTAAATCTTTATTAAACCAAAAAACATCAAATTTATTAATACCCGTTTCTGGATATGGTGTTATAATCTTTCCTAAGCCATTGATATGAAAATAAGTGCTAATATAATTATGATTGTTGTCCTCATAATCAATTTCACCCAAATACATGTGTTGATTAGGAGTAAGCTTAGCGATAACTAAGTTACCTTTACTATTCATTATTTTCCTTTCATCTTGAGTAAGTTTGTTAAAAATCATTGGGATGACAATCTCACCTTTATTATTTATCAAACCCCAATGATTAAAAATACTTACAGCAGCAATTCCATTATTAAATGGACAAACTTCATCATATTGCACAGGAATATCAGTTCGATATTCTGGCCTAATCGATGCTAAAGAATCTTTAATTTGCACATTAGATATTTGGGCAAATGTGTTAATAACAACAATAAATGATATAATTATAGAAAATAATAATTTTGAGTAGTAGAATAGTTTCATGATTTAATTTTGTATATATTTAAATAAACATCTGATTATGTATTGTTTAGTTTCAAAATCCCGTATATACATGAATAGCATCAAATTTACCATTTTGACCATAAAAGGCATTCGGATTTCCATGAATTGAATTAATATCAACTTTAAGTTCATTGTTAACATCTACATTTCCTTTAACATTAAGATTATTACTTATTGTGTCAATTCTACCACCAACTACCTTAACATTAAGACTACTTGAATGAAATACACCAAAGTTCTGAAGTACTAAAACCCAAAGTCCAACCATAATTGCAAAAAGCATAACTTTCACAAAACCTAATTTTGTTTCCATATTTTTGATTTTTTAATTGTGTCAAATGACTTTATTAGAATGAAATAGTTAATCGAATTATAAAATTTAATAGTTACCAAGTATTGCTGCAAACGAACCGCCATATCCAGTATTAGTAGCAATAAGTTCATTATTTCTAAATAGCTTAATTGTTATGTCACCTTCAGTTGAAGTATTTGTAACATTGATATTTATAAATCTAACACCTTTTTGTTTCCAGGTATATGTCCATCCTTTTGCCACATTATCCCATTTATGATTATTGCCGTTTGCATCGTTAAACAATACCACATTTGAAAACATCAAATCAGAACCAACAAATGCAGGCTTTGTACCAAAAGTTCCTGAAATTTCAAATTTATACTCTGCTGTTTCATTTTGATTGATATTGCATGAGAACAAACAAGTTGCAAGTAATAGAAGTAAGATAGATCTTGTTTTCATATTGGTTGTTTTATTAATTTACTGCCTGAAAAGATATGCTGTTTCTACTATTGAACCATAAGAAGCATAAATTTAATTTTAATGTTCGACCATTACCAAATCAGTAAAGAAACAATTGCTACTTTTAAACTTGTGGAGTTCTGATTTAATACCAATCA
>Ga0302268_1000555_pt1 | contig 23169 bp, 14 predicted proteins | sample III_Bog_E2_1_FD_194554 | JGI IMG/M metagenome (GOLD analysis project Ga0302268, IMG submission 194554) | Peat permafrost microbial communities from Stordalen Mire near Abisko, Sweden - III_Bog_E2_1 | ecosystem: Environmental > Terrestrial > Soil > Wetlands > Peat | place: Sweden: Abisko... | reverse complement strand
CAATTACCGTGGATCTTCTGGCCATCCCTGCTGGAAAATACACCTTCACCTTCTACCATATCGTCCTTGAAATTTCCTTCAAAAAATTCACCATTTGAAAATTTTAGCATTCCCTGCCCATTTTTTAAATCGTCTGTGAAATTGCCTAAATTAAATAAGAGGTACCTTCGTAGAACTACCAGTGTTCCTCAATGTCATCAAAATTAGTATAGTCAAATCCTTCATCTAGAATAATGGGGTTTTAATTATACAGTTTGCCAAAACCTGAAAACCGATCGTTTACCCATTGTCCTTAGTAGGCTATGACATTGGATTGGTAGTAGAGAATACCATAGCCATTCATTTTATTTTATTTCCAATCACCTTAGTAGCTACCTCCGTCTTGGTAATAAAACTTTCCCTTTCCGTGACGCATACCATTTACTTTGTATCCTTCATAACGACTGCCCATCTTGAAATACTCTTCCACATATTGTGGCTGAAAATCGGATTAACTGCTGTCAAGTTTATCTGGTGATTTGGTGAGATTAACATCGAATGGATTAGAGTCAATGCTGTCAACGGGCTTTGAGTCTTATTGTTTAAGTTAGACGGGAGATTGAACTTTGTTTGCCTCGTAGTTGATAGATTAGGCTGGACGAATATAGTTACTGATGGTAGGAGAAAAATTAATGTACTAAGAGTTCTTTAATTTAGGTTTATATTCAAAGCCAGTGGATGGTAATGTGAATATTTGAGGAGGATTATAAGCAGGAGACTTATTAAAGTTATTTTGAAAGGTATGATTGCTTATAACTTATTTTTATGTTATTGTTTCTGCTTGATGAAAAGAGGAAGGCGCATAATTACTAAAAGTAGCTCCAAGTTAATGATTACTATTGTTAGCTAAATGTTATAGATTTGTATCAGTTAGAACTTGATATGGTCTTTGCTGAATTTTTACTTGATTATTCGATGGAAATGATGTTGAAGATGGTGATGACATTTGAACTGATGGTAGATTAATTAAATAAGCTGGTGGTAAGTTAGCATTGCTCAGATATTGTATTTTTCCTAAAGGAAGAGGTTGGTATGGACGATTGCTCATTGTTTGGGTAAGGCGATGGGGAACTTCAGCAGATGGATTATAGTAGCTCGTTCCTGCACTGCCACCCACTGGAGAAATCAAACTGTTTTGAGGAACAGAACTAATATTGCTATAAGAAGTTTGAAAGACGTGGGAAGGGTTAAGTTGGCCTTGGTTCGAATGGGAAACACGCTGAGAATACATGGAGCTTCCTTAGTTGGAAACACTCGGGATCATTGCTAAAGTTCCAGGTCCATTTGACATATATTTGGTAAAGGTTGGCTCTTGGCCTGCATAGACTAAGGTAGGTTGATAGGAAAATGCTGGTTTGTGATTCTAGAAGGCAGTTTGACGAACCAAGCCGATTCCACTTCTTCCCGAGCTCTGAGATGGAATTTAATTTGGATTGCTAAATTGTGAATTATCTTTCCCAAAGTACTTTTATAGTTGAATCCAATCTGGCCTGTTATTAATATCCTTCACAAGCAATGACTACACTATCTTTGTCAGGAAAGGGTCGTACACCTGTGCAAATTGATTTAAGTGAGCTGATATCCTTTCCCACACAATTCTAGAACAATCATCAAGATAGCACTCATTCTGATGTTACAACAGTCCGCACTCCAAGATAATCATCCCCAAAGTAAAGACATCGTTTTTATAGGGATTCTTCTTCATGATCGGTTTTTGAGTTTAAATTGACTGGCATTGCTCAGGAGAAAGATATATGTTCTTTAAACTCCGGTTGTTGTAAAGAGACTCAATATTTGTTAATAATCCAGTACAATTGGGATCAGCTATCTTTATGTTTTTATTCTCTTCGATCAAAATGACTTTAGTAGTGAGGCACTCGTGTCTCATATCATTCTATTGAAGCGCAGCCATTCCATTAACAGCACTCTCCAAAATCTGCCGCAGTTATTGATTATCGAACCTTTTGTTGCTCTTTACTCTCTGAATAATTTAATCTGCGAGATTTCGACGTGGATATTCCCACAGAGTATATAGTTTAAAATAATTGGAGCAGAGGTGGTCATCTTTGCGTTCCTCGATAACTAAATATCAACCGTATGTACTTTCTAGATTGGTGACGTTTTTATGCTTTATGTTTTTACGAGATTTTAGTTTTTAGCCGTATAGGTTGAATTATCGTAGTTCGTTAAAGGTGAGTTCGCGAAGAAGAAACTCCTTGCTTGTTTTCTTTTGCCTTAGATAGGATATGGACAGTTATGCGTTCCTTTACTCGATTTCATATTCCGACATGATTTGTCCGTCTTCGCGGAATGGGTTGCTTTTATCTTGGCCCATTATTATTTAAACTTTAAATTATAACTATACACATCTGTAATTATAAGTCAAACTAGCTAAGATAAATTACGTATGGTGCAATACTATGATGAATCCAAAACATATTCAAAAATAAATGCACAAAGCACAGTAAATTCCAGGCAATGAAGATATTTAAAATAATATTACGGCAAAAAGAATCATCTTTTCCTGATATATTTTTCAACTATATTTTTGAGTTTCATTGGATCGACATTATTATTGTTTGCGCTTAACAATAAAGATGGTTTAATACTATCTTTATTGTTTACGATTGTTTTGATATATGTTAAGACTTGCTGTAGTTTTTAATTTTACTATTTTATAAGAGCCACATTTTAAGAAGCTTTTTATATTTACACTTGATAGCACGACTCTTTTACATTGTTATCTTGGGTTTGTGAATGATATGGAAGGACTTAACCCTTAAGGTTTGATTTAACCCGTTATTTTTTGCACATAAATGGCAGTTTCTGATCCGGTCTCGTCTGAGAATACGATATTTCTTCAATTGAAGAAGTATAAGTCGTAGATATCTTGTTTTTCACATGTTGACCACAAGCATAAGGAATTTCCTAAAAAGCTTTACATATATCATTAGATTTATCATTCTCGTTCTATTGTACATTCTCACTCTTATTTATTTCAAAAAAGTTTAATGCCCGACAATGCTACTCCGGTTAATGACAAACGTTTTTTTATATTTTAAAATTTTGATGAACTGAGTCTTCAGCAGGATACTACGTCTAATGCAAATCCTCTGCAACGATAAACTATATTGATGGAGAACGCTTATATCTGCTTTGATGTTAATTAGCACTCTTTTTTGAGTTTGGTGAAAATTAGCTATAGCTGTTGCCCTTATATTCGTAAAGCAGATCAATAATGCTGTCTTTTTGTATGACTTTAATCCTCGAATTTTGCATATTTTTATAGTTATCTTCGTCTGTATTGGAGAAACTCATCCGTGATGGTAATTGATTACTTGGGGGTTCAAAAATATCGACGCTATCCATTAATAATATAACTAGCATATAGACTCAAAAGTTGGTTTAAAATGATACAAGTAATTGATAATGTTAATTGATGATGATTGATCAGTGAAGGTCTTCGGTGATAGCGAGTCGCACGAAATTATTGCGATTCCCCAAGCTAATTTCATTAATAGTATCCTCGATGTTCTGTAGATTTAGTTCTCCCATGTGATAGACTTTCTTCAGTTTGCAGTAGACCATAACAGTATCTGGGTAGTTGGTCACTCCAAGCTGCTTGGCAAAGCTATCCTGCTCTCCCTTATTTGAAATTAAGAATGTAATGGGTTTCTTAATGTGGTCAAGAGCAATCTTTTCAATTTTGCTCGATATGTCAACCTATTCGCTGCCATCAAGGAAAACGATGATACAGGTATTTTTGGTGCTCTTACAAAGAACTTCATAATTTTATTTAGTCAAGGAAGCAATATCTGCCTTCTAAGCCTTTTAGTTGAGTTTTTATTCAACCCATTCTTGGATGGAGAATTTCTTGTGAACTCCTTCGTAAAGGCTAAACTCATTGATTTTTTTAGGGCCATTCTTGTAGAAACGAACGCTAGGGTATTTAGTCAACCTAAGTTGATCCTCGAGTTTGTGGTTGTCAGCTTCAGTCAAATTGATTTTGGCAACTTTAACTCTTCCCTTTAGATCTGTGCTGAGTTGTTCCCATTCACGGTTTAAGTGAAGACAAGCAGAGTTGTTGCTTTCATAGAAGTGAATTATGAAAGGTTCTCTGGCAGCAATAAACGAACTTTCCCAATTAGCCCAATCCAACAAAATAGTGTTAGATTTTTTGCGGAGTTCCTGTTCTTCACTCCATTCCTTATTGGCACGCTCTTTCTCCTTTTCCATGTATTCTTGATAGGCTTTTAGTTCCTTAGCGTTGGATGATCTCTGAGCAATCACAATGTTTAGTTGTTCAAGCACAAAACTCACAATATCTCCAGTCTCAAAGGCTGAGGTATATCCAACTGGACTTTCACGGTCATCTCCGTAAAACTGTAATGATTCATCTCCTTCGGAGACTAAAGCCACTTTGAAGAATCCTTTGAGTACTTTGCTGACCTTTTTGATGATATCACTGTTTTATTGAGCTTCTAGAATAAAATCCGATGTACGTGAACGATAAACCAACCAAATATGTTTGCCACTAGCCAGTTCTTCAGCCAAAGATGTCTCAGACAAGACCTGTAACTCTTGTGAGCTAACAAGGGCTAGTAAGACTAAAACAACCAAGAATATCTTCATCGTTGTTATACGTGTAATATTTAATAATAATAACAAGCTTTGGTTGGAATCATGACGTGAAAAATATTTTAATAATTCTCTTAGTGATATTGTTGAGAGCAGCATCTTTACTTTTGGTCATCCATTCCCTGAGCTCAAGATAATCTATTTGATCAGCTGTCTTCTTCTTTTCTTAGAGATAATCTTTGAAGATAATGTTGAGGTTCTCCTGACTTGAAAAGAGATTATTAAAAGCGTGGCATACTACCAATTGCGCTATCATATAGTTGATCTTATTTCCCTTCTTGTTATTTTTACCCCTCAAAACTTGCAAAAGCACGTCGAAGATGTGGATGGTTGATTTCCTGTAGGATTATTTAAAGACTCCATCGAAAGACGTCTCTTGTATATTCTTTTCGAATGTTTCTCGAAACGATGAGTTCGCCTCACTAATTTCATTGATAAACTCCTAACAACGATTATAGAGATTGGTGAATTTACTTTAATGCTGATTCAAATCATCATCGATTTACTTGAGCAATAATTTGAATTGTCTTGTATTGAAGTACTCTTCCCATTTTAGTCCAGGGTAGGCCAGATACAGCTCATTTTTGTTGAGACTGCCTTTAAATGATCGCAACAGCACAATATAATATTTGAGCAAGTGGAAGGTTAACATCAATCTTTACTGATACTTGAGGATGCTTCCAGCCTCGAGAAATTCAAAGACGTTGTAGCGAAGGAAATCAATCTCAGATTTTTTTTTACATAATATTTTTTTTTACTATTTATACTTGTTCTCTGGTTCTTTTGCTATTTTCAGGGAAATTTAAAGGTATTCCTCTGATTATTTTATGGTTTGGAGTTTGGCCAACTTCAGAAGTGGGCTCGGTTTAAATGGAATTTGGTACTGGATTTTGGTGGTTTAAGGAATCGATCTAAAATGTTTAAAAAACAAGGGGTGCTGACGAATTTCCCAGAAGGTTATCCTTTTGCTCTGATCAACTTCAAATATCCTTTTAAACAGATCCTACATATCATCAGTGCAATTATGTACTAGTTGTCTTTTAGTCTTGTTAACAGCTTTTCTATAACTGAAATCCGTGGCTAACTTACCTAAGGCTACCTTTTTAAATTCGGGTGGCAAACGAGGGTTAATTTCTAATATAAGTGCTCAGATACAAAAGGGGTAATCTAAGTTTAGCATATAGAAAAAGAGTACTCCAAACGCCCACATGTCAACTTCGAAACCGTACGATTCAGAATAAATTTCAGGAGACATGAAATTTTCTGTTCCTAAAATGGTGCCTCCGATGTCTTCTATCTTCTTGCTGAAGCCAAAATCCGCTAATTTATAGATCTATATTTGATAATAGTTACAACCCTTCCGTTTTCATTTTTTATGAGCACGTTTTGTAATTTGATATCTCTATGCAAGTAACCCTCACGGTGGAGGTCTCCTAGGCCAATAATTACTTCAGTGAGCACGATAGTGGCCAGATCGATTGAAAAGACTTTGTTTGGAAGATTGGCCTGATAGCTAGTAAGATCCCCTCCGTCACAATACTAGAGCAGCAGATACATGTTATTGTTGTCTTCTTCTACGTCACACAATTTGATAATATTGATCGAGTTCATTTCCTTTAAACATTGGATTTATCCAAGCAGATAATTTCTCAAGTGAGGCTATGATTTCATCTTTTTGGTCGGGATGATCTTGAGGGCGTAAAGCATGCCTTTCTGGTCTTAGACGAGGTGGACACTACCAAATGCGCCTTTGCCTAACCGACGGTGATTCTTATACTTCTCTAAAAACATAATGAACTTGGGAATATAAGTATAGTTTAATAATCATATTATATGCTATCATAAAAGATCACTCGCTTTTAATTAATATCTCAGACTATATCTTCATTCCGTCAGCCACTCGACAGTTACTTTAACTGTAGGTATTTTTAATGCTTGTACCTTCACCCACAAAACTACCACTACCAATTACACATTCATTTAACTTGCATCCATCCTTTATCTACACTTTTTATAGGATAATACTGTTAATTATTTCAACATTGTTACCAATTTTGCAGTCAGCACCAATACAACTACGTCGCAGACGTGCTCCAGACCCGATTATCGCGGATTCAGCAACATTAAGAGCACCTTTATACTCTTTACGTTCGTCAAGTTTGTCGCTGTAAGCGGTGGGCATCAAAACTTCACGCTGTTTTGGACCTCGAATCAAACTATCAAAATTCAAGGTCTCATATATTTTTTTCGAGTTAATTTTGCGAATGTAGGTATCCTGCTCATTAAAGTGCGCAAATATTTTTAAAGGTTTCATTTCTTCATTTGACTGGGCGAGTTGCAATAGTTTTTTATTGGTTTGATTTTGGACAAGTAGCTGGATGAGCCAAGGCTTCACCTAATAAATCTATTCCGAACTGAGAGACTTGATGATGGAAGCTATATTAAATAAATATTACCTATCTTTTGATTAAATATGTAAGATTTAGAATCTAATACCCGACGGAAAGTGGCCTTTCTGACTTGCTTTAAGATGCTGGGATCTATTTTTACTCCTGAATTTTATATTTAGTCAGCCATGTCAATAAACAGACATTCGTTATTTTAGCCCAGAAGAAGGTTATCGATCTCAGTCTCGATCTCTCCCTCAGGAAGTTTCTTTTCCTGTTCGCTGAGTTCTCTTTTAGCTTTGACTAAGAGGGTGAAATCACTCATTTTGCTCTAGTGATATGCCACAACTTCTTGAAGGGCTACACTATTTATTGTATCTGCATGGATCAATATATATCCTTTATGCTGCTGTTTCACCTCCTTGAGTGTACTACTAACCGCCAAGAAGATATTAGAGAAATCTCGAACCACACTGAATTCGATTTTATGAGGATAGTTGCGATGAACTGGGAGAAAGTTAAACTCGATATACTGTTGAACAAGAGAGTCATCCTCGCCTACAATTATGATAACTTCTGCATAAATTGACTATTACTTGAAAGTTGTTTGATGTTGATGAGAGATTCAAGCTGATAGATGATAAGCTTTTTGGTGCCTACAGGCAGCAAGCACATAGGATAGTTTTTAGTGAGAGGATATAGTTCGCGAGAGCTGCTTTTGACTTCTGCGATGATGATTGCGATATATTGCTCGTTAGTATCCTAATTGTCCATGTAAAATTAAATATTTAAAATGTTTCAACATGATAACAGATTATCATTTCTTTTATATTGTTTGCTGGACAATTACCGAATAGAATAAGCATTTGTAAATTGGTTTTAATTTTCCAATTTTTCAAATTAAAATAGAGATTGTTTCAGATTATAGTGGAAGGATAAAATACAATCAAGAACATATGAAGATGCTGATTATTTGATCACTATATGAGTATGATCTTATTTGATTATTATAAACTATCTTCACTTAATTAAACTTTATTGCACTAACTGATTAAACCCCCCAAGTTATTATAACTTATAATGCTAAAAAAACCCATTGACAAGTACTCGCATAATCGCTCAATTGTTAATCAGGTTTAAGTTATAGATATCTAATAAGACCCTTCAGGAATTTTAAAGATACAAGAGGAAGGCCGCGACGTTCTTCCTCGCAATATCGAAGATGAACTCTAGCTCAACCTTTAGAAATATTCAATTGAAATCAAAGATTAAATCAAGTATTTGCTTCTAGATTTGCTTAAATATCCTTCCACTGAACAAGCAGAGCAGCATCGCTGGGCCAACCGTCTCGGCTACAGTGACCTGAAGAACATTAAAAATAAGAAAGTTGGTGAGTCCATGTTCAACCCCTCAACTCATCGCCCCAGCCACTGCAAAGACTGTGGTTTGCTCATCCAGTAGCGCTAAATCTCACTATGCAGTTCAGTCTGGGAGTACCCGAAAGCAGGAATGGCAACTTTTAAATTTTTCTAAAACATAAAGCTGTTATGGATATTTATCTTTATTTTAGGAATTGTTTTTTCAATCCAATCCCTGTACTTCAATATCATCGAACCTACTGAATTAACAACAGTTCTCAATTTTCCAAAAAAGTTCTCGTACTCTGCTAAAATTTTATACAATTCGAGTAATATTATCCTTTATGCTTTGATTGTGCTGGACGCGTGTCTGCTTTCATTAACTGTGGTAATCTGGTGGGCATCTATCTATTGTATGCGATGCTGTCGCATGAAATACGAAAGGCTGGTCGATCAGTAAACCATCTCCGCTTCAGATTTCTCCATTATGCTATAGCATGTCCCCATTCACTACACAAAGGATACTCTTCAAATAGAGCTCAATCGATATTTTTAAAGCCTGGTCTATAAACATAATATTAAAAATACTTAGGGCGAAGAATTCAAACCCTTCACTATTGAAAAGATATGTAAAGCTATACCCTTTGCACTTTCCGAACAGGAAGTCTTGGATCAAGAATTATAAGGGTTAGATTAGGATATCCTTGAAAAGAAAAAGCTTTTTGCTGGTTGGGTCATTGAAATGAAGGAAAACTCTCGTTTTTCCTGTCCCAAGGCCACCCGTGAGAAATAATACTCCAATTTCCTAAAAATGCGGGAGCGCAGAAATAGCAAAATTCAGTAGATGTAAAATCGTGCGAGAGAACACTATAACATTAAAGCAAAGGATATAACAACAACAATGTTTGTAACTTTTGCCTTCAATAAGAGTGCTGCAATTATTGAAGATCTGAATCCGCAGAATATTCCAGCAAAAATAAGATATCTTATCAGCTGTTTTAGAAGCGCACACTATTTTAAGATCAGGGATTAGCGCACAAACTAATAGCTCGATATTAAATCCACACGCGCTCCTGATCCTGAGGATATTATCTGGGGTAATGTGTAGATTCCTACGCTGACCATTGTGCTGCGCAAATTGATAGTTTGGGGCATTCTGCTTGCATTAGTTGGAGTAACCTACGCTATTGTCTACGGTTTTACTGTTTGGCAAATACAACAACCTTTATACTTCTTCATTCCTATTCTTATTGCCCTCACGATCACCATTATGAACATGATTATTCGCTGTAAATATATCTTAACTCAGTCACAGCGAGTAAATTAAGTCTGTATGAGAAGGATTTCACTGAAACAAGCAGGCAAGGCAGTATTGTTATTAAATCTACAGTGGTTTGCATGATCAATTGGATCATCTGCCCAATCATTAGTAATCTCATCAATGAGCCATTCAATATGTTTGGAAGCCAAGGACTGGTTTATGACCTTTTTTACCTGGCCATAACTAATGCCTTACTACCTCCACTTGTTCGATTCTTGAATCCTATGACCTTAATTCGTAAGATTATCGCACTCTGGAAAAATCGGCCCTGTAGATATTCACTAATTCAGACAAAAAAATAGTACTTAAGCAGGGCGAACTTAATGAATACCTCGGGAATTAGCAATGTTAATTAGGTTGGAGTTATGCTTACTTCTTGGATATATATTATTTCACTCTCTTCTATCAAGCAATGCATCCCTGTATTACCATCACTGCACTCATCGGATGCTTCTGCATGTATTGGGCCTAAAAATATGTTTTATTGCGGAGATCATAACGCCCCGCCTCGAACACGGCATAGCTTAACCAAATAATTAATTTGATGGTTGCTTTGGGTCCAATCGTGCTGGCAATGGGAGGTATTATGTGGGTGACTATCATAATGGGAGATAATTCATCAATAGTGTTTATTATTTATATGTGTTTGCTGGGAGTAGGCATCCTCTTTTTCTTGCATCCGTACCACTCTCTCTATAATTGCTGCTGCCATATTCCTGAAGAGGAATTACTTTCTTTCAATGAGTGTAAACTCAAAATAACGACTGATTATGATATTTTAAATCCAGCTTTAACCAAAGAGCAACGAGTTGATTTGGCTAATAAACATCTTCAGACTTAGGAGAATATGATTTCTTTAAATCGAAGCGATGGAGATTTACTTTAATCTTATGGAGTGAGCAGGATGGTCGAATAAATCATCAAACTTCCTAACATTTTTGGCAAGAATAATGACATATCTAAAAAAGTAGAAATGGAGGAGATGCCCAAACTATCGAGAATCAAGAGAGAAGAAGTGGAAGTGTTTGTTTCTCCTCCAAAAGAGATTGTCGTTCCAACGAAGGAAATTAACATCAGTGAGGACAAATTTTCAGAAAAAGAATAGCTTCCGGAAAAGCTGAGTATCGCTTAAACTGAAAAAAAGCCGATTCTAAACTATAATTCTAATGGTGTTGCTTACTCGAAAAGAAAACGAACTGAAGTACGAAAAGTGGTGAGCGTCCTTCAGTAAGGATCGAAGGATTATCAGTTTACAAATGACATTTGAATGAAAGTGATGATGATGAAATTAATATTCATTTAACCGTCATTTATATTTTTAATCATCAATCTGAATATATTTTATAACCTTTACGTGCTCGATTATATATTGCCTTAAATATATCTATAATTTAGATTTTTTATTCACTGTAGAAAATCTGGAAATAACCATATATATTTTTTAAAGGTTGTTTTTTCCCATCATTTCTTATTATATTTAATTATATTAAGCTCTTGTATTATTTATTCCTAAAATCGACAATATTTAATATAACTGATATAATATATGAAGAAGTAAGATACAGAACTCAAACTTAAACATGACAGTGCTCAAGAGGAAATTATAGAGTCTTATTTCCATGAAAATCCGCCCAAATTCATATTGGCATTAGCCTCACCTGGCACAGGTAAAACAACCACTATTGCCCGATTAATTTAATAGCTTGAACTGCGAGATAAACTCAAAACAATGAACATATTAGTGCTCACTTTCACAAAAAGAACAAGGGGGGATCTTATTGACAAACTCAAAAACTCTAAAATAAGTGAGCTGAGAAATGATGAACTTAAAATTAGAGTTAAAAATTTTCACTCATTAGCATTTACTATGCTTTTTTGGCGCAGAATCATTGAGGATGATTAATTAAAAGAAATAATATCTAAAATTATTAGTTAACTAGAAAATATATAATAAAAATACAAAGGTGGAGTTAAAAAAATTGCAGGAAATATTATATCAAATATGCTAAAAAGAGGATTATAATAAGAAGAATGGTAAACAGAAGTGGAAATGTTAAAAAATCGTGGGCAAAAAGGAGTGGCTGAGACTGTACTCAAATATAGAGAGGCGCTTTAATAACGCTTCAATTACCTGAAGGAAATTTCTTATGATTATTCATTAATTAAAGCAACATAATGGATCAAAAATGGAAGAAGATGTCATAAAATAAATTTGGATACGCTTGATCTTTTAATTGTTGATGAGTTTCAGGATTCTAATCCTGCCCAGCTTCGTATGATTGATGCTCTTCTCTAACGCAGCAGGAAAAATCTTAGACTTCTAATGGTGGGGGATTTTGATCAAAATATTTATACTTGGAGAGGCTCAGACATGAATAATATCATAGATTTTTTAGATCGACACCCTCCAGATATTCGATACTTGAAGAATAGCTACAGACTTAGCCAGCCAGTTATGGATCTCTCTCAAGGGCTCATCACATCAGTGCCAAGCTATAATACTCTACGCAATAAATATTATTCTGGATATTAACTGCAAGCCCTTAATTAACAATCAAATGAGCCACAAGTAATTTAATTTTATAGCTAAGTGACTGAAGTTCGCTTTGTAATTGATAAAATTTATGAGCATAAAGCAAATGGAGTTTAATTTGGCGATATCACAGTTCTATCGCGTGGTTTTAAAAATACATCCTTTATCAAAAGATTAAAATACTAACTTTTTCGAAGGGTGCAACTTGGCCAGTTGTAAATTCCGTACGATGTCCAGACTCATAAAGATGTCTTGAGAAGTAAGACGGCAAAATACATTCTTGCGCTATTCGGATATTTTTTGAAGATACAGCTTAAAAAGCCAGTCTAAAAATATATTAAAGTGATACTGAAACCCATTATTTCGATTGGAGATAGAGATTAAGTTAAAAAGCGAATGCTATTAGAACATTAAATCCATAACAGGCATTTTAAATATGAAAAGAAACCTCCAAATTTAGCAAAGAGACGTGAAATATGGGAGAAGTTTCTACTCGATTTTTAGATGATTGAAAAGATTATTAATAATGCGAAAAGTGAAGGCGAAGAGAGCTCGATCGGAGATGTCTGCTGGTAAATCTATAATTTGCTAAAAAATTCTCTATGGAAAAGTGAAGAGCTCATTCTTAAAGAAGATAAAATAAAAGAATTTATTTAATTGGTTGTGGATTTATCCATAGATATATTACCGGAGGATCGATTAAAGGAGCCAGTTTTTTGTGTAATGAGAAAGCTATTGCGAGAAGACTATGGTCCCGAAGATGAAGATGAACGCATAGCTAAATAAGAAAGAAGATAGCTCACGAAAAAATCCAAGCCGAACAGAGTTCAAATTCAAACTATTCATAATGCAAAAGGATTAGAGTTTCGAATAGTTTTTTTGTGTTCTCTTAATTTCGGATATATGCCTGACTATGATATACCATTCTTCAATGCTGCGACTGATGCCTAACTACGAAAAGAGCAAGAAAGATATAAAAATTCAATTATTGAAAAGGAAAATGAATAATTAAGATTAGTTTATACTGCAATAACACGAAGTTCAGAATTTGTCTATGTATCTTGCTCAAAAGAGAATATCAAGAGGCCATTTCAATATAATGATTATTCTTCTAGCCCATCCTAACATCCACAGTTTTCATTTTTAATGAAAAACTCTAATAATACGCATAAAATTGGAATAAATTTAGAGTTAGATGAGCCTTCTGCTAAATACTATAAAGAGTGCTTGGCTTTATAACAGAAAAAAAAAGAAAAGAAAAAAAGGGGACAATAAAATCATTTGTATTGGCTCTTGCGCTCGTTTTGATAAAAATCTCATTATTAAGAATCAAATTCTTAAATTAAAAAAATATTTTATAACTATATCAACTTTCATAACAATTATCATTCATAAGACGAACTCTGATTTGAATAAGATTAAGTTTATATGCTGCTAACTAAGAAAATATTAAGGGCTTCTATAATTTATTGATTTTATTAACCTGGATTACAGAATGTGAATGTGTCTAGAAGCAGAGTGTATTTGCCAAGGCCAAGATACATTAAAATAAGCTTTTTAAATCCACATAATTATTGACTTTGTAGTTTTGATCTTCTGAACACTTCAATATTGATTCAATATATCATAGATTATCAAGCATTGAGCTTTAAGAGGTTAAATTATCGGTTCTAAATGTTTCCAGCATAAAAATATTCTGCTCTGGCATTGCAAGTGTTTTCTCTCAATAGATTTCTATAAATTGATGTTTAATAATTTCAGTGTGAATATGGTCAAGTAAAAACATTATCAATATGTAAATGTAAAAAGATAAGGTTACATTTTTGATTAGTCTATTGGATTATTATGAGTGCCAGATTGATTCTAAAACAATTGAAGTGACAAATAATCAATAAACTCTATGCTTTATCCTATTATAACATTCCTTTTAAACTAGGCTACCATTACATAACTATAATACAAATGATGGGCTCTTAACCAACAAGGCAATCTTAACAACAGGTGAGGAGGAAGTAACAGAAGCAGCAAATCCCTCAAATGGACCAAAAAGAAGGGATGAAACCATCTAAACAAGAAGAAAAACAAATGAAGGGCAATAACCCAGAAAGAGAGGTACTTTATGAGTTATTTAGGTCGCCAATTACGGTGTTGTGACTGAGTTCGAAAAACAAATGATGCAGGCCTAAAAGGAAAAAATTGCAGGTATTACACTTTTAATTTAGAAGAAAAACCTATTATTAAGGAGGAAGAAAAAAATGCGACTTCAAAGAAGTCAAAGCAGACTGAGTCAGAGAATCTCATCCAATCACCTGAAAAATAAGATGAGACTACCTTAATTGGCCTAATTCACTCAACTTAATAAATGATTACAGGTAGCATAGAGAAATTAAAAAAATTAATTGATACTAGTCCATAAACTCTCAAGGGCAAAATTTCTTTAGAGGAGAAGAAAGGAACTAAAGAGGCTAAATAGGTTTAGACCTAAGACCTTTTGCAGCTTAAGACTGAAGAAAAAGGTGAAACTTCAACTGAAAACAAAACTGATACTTTTTCTTTTGGTGATGGAATATTCTAGGTGTATCCTGAAGACAAAACTGCAAAAGTTAAGCAAGAGCATGATTATCATCTTTTAGCTCAGGATGCCAAAAAAACATAAACTTTTAGGAGACAGCATCGTTCAAAAGGAGAAAAAAATAAGAAAGACAGTCGGGTCAGAAAATTTTCATAACAACACCCAAAAGGGGAGTTAAGGAGACCAAAGTTAGTGAAGAATAACTCTATTCCTTTGCATTCAATGGAAGATGAAATATTGATTAAGAAAAAAAGTATGACTGTCTAAAAAAGTTTTGAAGAATTAAATTAATAAAGAGTGTTTGATGTCCCTGAATTTGCTGAAGTGAAACTTGTGGCCTGTAAGTAGGGCTGTGGCAGGAAGTACAGTGAGGATAGAATATGGAAGCACTCGGGAATTTGTATGTTCCAACACAAGCACAAGCTGTTTGATATATAGGAGCATCGTCTGACTAGTGAAGAAAAAGCCTAAATAAAGAAAATTGGTGATTCTTCTAAGAAGAAAGGCCCAAAGAATGAGATGATGATGTATAATTGGAGAAACAAATCCAGTTTCCTTCGGGCTTTAATCAAAAAGAACCTGAAGAGAAGATATAAAACTTTCTATGATATTAAGGAAAATTGCAGTTCTGAAGAATGGGAAAAGAAAAAAGCAAATAGTGCTTGCTATAAATTCTGGTAGAACACAGTCAATTACAGACAAGGCTAAAAGTCAATTGAACAGCTCAAGAGAGAAAATGTTTTCGATGTCCCGGAGTTTGTTCCAAGTGAAGAAATGTGGATGATGCAGTGTAGAGAAGGCTGTAAAAGGCGTTTTAAACTCAATTGCATTTTATCTCATGAGATAGCTTGCAAAAGAGTGTTTCAAAGCAAGCGTCCAGTGTATAATACCAGAGCGCATCGCATGACTTAGGAACAAAAGAAATATGCTAAGATAGGTGATGTTGTGTGGAATGAGGCACGTACTCGAAAGACCTAATAAATTTTGTCTTGGAAGCAGCAGTCTCAAGCTCTGTGGGCGGGAATCAAAAAAAGTATAAATTCTAAATACCAAACTGTTTATGATTTTTTCTTCGAAACTGAGGCTTAAAACAAACCTGAAATGATGATAGAATGTTCACCTTCTGAAAAATAACTGATTAAGGAAGTTGCTGAAAAGAATTCAAAAACTGACCAAGTGACTTAAAAAGAGGGTTAAAAAAGTTAAAAACCTAGTCAAGTGACTGAGAAAAAAACTTAAAATATAGGTCAAAAGACTTAAAAAACCTGCTAAAAAAGTTAACAAACTGGTCAAAAGAGTTAAAAGATAAGCCAAAAGGGCTAAAAATCATGCAAGGCTGGGCAAAAACCTTGTCAAATGACTTAGAAAGCCTGTTAAACGTGTAAAAAGCCTTGTCAAACATGCTAAACTTGTTAGTAGACATGTTAAACCTGCCAAAAGCCTTGTTAAACATGCGAAAAGCCTTGCGAAAAGACTTAAAAAGCTGCTCAAAAAAGTTAAAAAACAGATCAAAAAACTGAGAAAAAAAGTAATATAAATTAATTCCCTTGTCAAAAGAGTTAAAAGCCCTGCTAAAAGAATTAAAAGCCTTGCCAAACGACTGAGAAAACAACAGGCCAAATGAATGCTCCTATTGGCAAGCCAAAACCTGAAAAAAAAGTATACAAGGAAAAAGTGGAGAGCAACCGACCCAAAGACAAATGATTTTGAACTTTCCCAAATCATAATTAGCAAATAAATTTCAATTCTATTTGGCTGACTATCAGATCAATAAAAATGAGTAATAGTTGAAATATATAATCATGGGTTTTTCCAGAAGAGATATCTGCTATTTTTTTTGATTAGGTCAAAACACATCTCTTCTCCATTGTCGTTAAGACAATTTGTAAAGGATACATCCACGTCTTTGCTTTTTTTAGGGCAAATGATTACAGTCCAATTGCCTTTGTATTGATCATCTAAGGTTTGTCTAATAAAGGAGGCTCTTTTGGCCTGATTTTATTAGTACAACTCTTCAGCATTTCGAATGATATTGAGAATGCCGTTGGTCATCCAATTTGGAGTCGATTTGGGCCAAAGCATAATCTCCATATTTTTATTAGTCATTATTATAATTATCATCTTAAATGTATATACAACCTTTGGTGAGCTCATTAAATGAAAGATAAATATATTTGCAAATATAAAAGTAAAATATTTTGTTTAAAAGCATTCTGTTGAAGATATCGAGATAATAGCAAGAACTATCATTCAGTGATTAAATGTTTCTTACTCGTGCTGCTTATCTTTTTATAATGCCCAAATTAAGAAGGCAAGTCGTAGTTTCCTGGACCTGGTTCATCAGTTTTATTGCGAATACTATCAATGAAAGATTGGCGAGCACAGGTCCCAATTTGTCCTCCAATCGACTTGCTTCTCAAATTTTCAGTGAATGGACTGTATACCCAACAACTTGGCGTTTAAGCTAATTTATTCATTGAATGTACGGTTAAGTTTTAGAAATCTTGTCTATCTTTTCATCATTCCAGCCCCGCCCAAACCTGTTGACCGATACTTCGAAATTCCGCCCATCCCCTTATTTTCTATATGATTATCATAACTAGAAGGACTAGGTATTGCCTGTTTCTCTTTATCATCTATGAAATCTCAATAGCTAATGTTGTACAATTTCGATTGTTTGCTGTTTTAGGGCGCATGGTATATCCCTTATCATTTTTTTTATAATTTTCAAGTTCAGGGTTATATTGACTGGGTCCTGGATTCTAAAAATATAACTAGAATTACAGGAAATGAAGCGATTGGAAGATAAGAATGAACTTTACATTTCTATGATAAACCAATGATTACTTCACGGCTTTGAGCAAAAAATGGAACATTTTTAGATTTCTCTTGGTTAGTAGAATATGTTCCGGGGAGAGGAGCATCGCTAATTTACGTGAATACTCTCCGAACGCTGGAAGTGAATTTTACTTTTTTATTGGATATTGTCGATATTTTAGTTTGGTAAAATGCATGAGGACATTCACTTTTGAGATGTTGGAAGCGCTTATTTTTGGGAAAAGACCAGAGCTGTTTGGAAGTTGATGAGTTGACGTTCGATTTCACTACATCCTATCTGGTTTCCTTAGTAAAACCTTTTTCCAAAGACATTTACGGCAAATTAATTTATTTATAGATAATCACAATGATGTTGCTAACGGATTAATCAAAGTGTCCTCATTAAATTGCAGCTATCTCTCCTGTAAAATTAACTTAAAGTAATAAATTTGGTATAGGGTGATTCAAACCTAATTCAATAAAATTATTAGATTAAAATATATTTGTTACGATAAAAAAATTCATAAATAGATTTGCTTGCCCTCACATCGAACCTTGAATTCATCTCCATTAATGGATAATCTTTTATACTCAAAATTTCTCACATTTTGTTTTCTCAAAGATGCTTCGACGCTCATTTTTCTATTTCTTTGTTGAGATAAGGGATAGAAACGTTGTGTAGTTATCCTTGTCTTTCCCATTTGCATCTGATTGCATTGTAATTATTTTACCATGTTGCTATTATACTCAATGTCTGTATTTTCATTTTTAAAATTTTGCTAGGCCAATTTACGGACTCGTCTGTACTGGGCACCCTCTTTACTATGCATTAAATTTATTTTAATCCTCTCCTCTTATCTTTAGTGATGAGTTTCTTCTGTGGGGATAGCGATTGCATGATTTCGTTCTGATGGGCGATCGATATTGCGAGTGAGACTATGTACTCTCACCTGTTTTTGATAGAGGGATGAAGCCTTCAGAGACTCCATTTCGAATGAATTGACATTATTAGCTATCTTTATCTCTACCCTATCGAACTTGGGCGTCAAATCTTCTATTGCAATGGATCTTCCCGATTTCTTTTATCTCTCCTTCGTTGAATTATGTGTCTTACTTATGTCGTCGCCAAGATGTACTTAAGACTTCATCTTAAATGCACTATGCTCTTTTATTGATTATTGAGAGAAGAAATTACTGGAAACAGCGACTTTTTTGACTTTTTTTTGAAGACTGAGAAGAGCCTCTCTACTATAGACATAATGTTTAGGCAATCCATTTTATGGATTCCTGTCTTTTTATTGAATCTATCCCAACTCAGGCTCACTCTCCGATCCACTATCATCATTTTCACCGACTTGAAGCAACTATGGATTTCCATTCAATTATTCAAGAGCCTTTACTTTTAAGGCATTTAATTTTTATAGGGATTTAAACGGAATGCTAGATTTGAGAGTCTAGATTTCACTGTAGAATAAAACTGCCATTCCCTCACAAAGTTTCCTTCCAATTTTATCATAGTCCATTTACAGATAATTTGCTCCATGTTCTGATGCGCAAAATGATGCTTCTAAAGTATAGACATAGTCAATTTTTAATTATTTCCAAGCAGTAATGCGGGCCGTTCCTTCCTTATCGCGCTGTACGCTAAAGCAGCAATTTTAATATTTGAAAGCATCATGTATCTTTCCCATCAAGTAGGGAAAAGACCTCGGTTTTATATTGACAGTATCTCCTTTTTCGCAGCAGCCATAAAAGAAAACATTTCGCTTTCGAGAATGACCATGCATATCAATATACATTTTCACTTTCTTCTCCTATTTGAGAGTACGAAGGAGATCTCTCATTAGATACACTTCGGGCTGATAATTTGGCTTACAACTTCGCCATTTACGGTTGAGATCGCATCCATAGCCTGAAAATCGATAATTTCCTTTAACAACCCCGTCAGGATTCAGCATTGGGACAATCTTGAATAGAAAGTGAGTGCGTAACAGCTGTCCAAAATCATTATCTCCAAGCAGTTATCTAATAAAACCTTCCATGATAAAAGAAGAAACAGTCTCACCTGGATGCACCCTCGCTGATAAGATAATAACATTTTCACTGTTAGCATTGCCTATTGTTAACAATGGAATATTTTGGCCGATGAAACTTTTGCCGAGAGAAGTGCAGTAAATTTACTTCGAGAAGCTGCCAATAAGGTGATACAGTTTTCTGAGTCCATAAGGGAAACAGTACGCAAATTATATGCAGGTCTGTTAATTATACTTGAATATATGGGAAAAGCGTAGTTCGTAACCCTGATTTTATTCCTCTCCATCCTCAGCCACACTATCTGTATAAACAATGTGATTGCCTCCTCTTCTCCATTTCCCGAGTTATTTTGTATCCCTATAACAAATCTTCATACCCTCATTATAGAGGCTGGAGCTCTTTTTAAATCCTTGAATTATAAAATTAGCCTCTCCCCTCAGTCCTTCAACACTGAAATAAAACCAGGCAGATTGACGAGAGGAATTGGTTTCTCGCTCAAGCCATATCTGATATGTGCTGGGAGCTATGATTTTTACTGATGAAATGTTGCCGCATTCGAAGTTACTTTTAAAGATAACATTGTCAATTGGGATAATTTTACCGAGTCCACACTCAATCCTTCTCATATTTTTATTGGCTTATCGTATGTTGAACGACCTCAATAGCGGATTTTCTGTGTTAATTAGTTATAGCCGATGTCGTTCATGATTTTTCGTGTTTTTTTTCTTTTGATAATTGCGGAGAGGGGGAGATGGCATCTGTTCAGAAAGAGCATAAGTCATAACCTCTTCTTGAACTTCCTCAAACTATCCCGGCCCCTCTTCGATATTGAGTTATTTATGCATTTAACTTTATTATTATATTGATATAATATACACAATGGCGATAGCAAAAATAGGAAAGAAAGAGATCTTATATTATTTAGGATATGATAAAAAGTTATTGGAGTTGATTATGTTATGCCCTTCCAAATATATCTGAAACAAAAGATATGCAAAAACATAGGATATGCTTTATAACATTGTTAAACTTCAAATTGACTTTGTTTACAATGTGATAATATTAATTGCATTTAATTGGAATGATATCCATTTTTGAGATAATTTATTGAGGTTGTTAGTGGTTAAAATTAACTTATCTGCTAAAAATAAAGTCGAGTTAGAGATAGAAAATGTACTTGATTAAAGTTTTTGCTTGAAGAATAACATTTTAAATATTAACGTGATGAAGGAAAATTACTAATTATAACTTCATTTAATTATAAATTAATCATTATTAATTTATCAAAATAAATCATTGGTGATCTCCATTTTTGGCATTAGATACCTCAATCTTAAACCCATGCTCCTTCAGAAATAAACCCTGTTAATAATATTGATAGTGAGCAAACCAATAACAGATATAAGATTCTTTGCCAATTAACTTCAATGACTTCGGTTTAAGTGAATGATATGAGCATAGGTATTGAGGCAGGGCATCTGTATATAAGAATAATCATTAAATGACATTGTTTCATTTAACTGTTTAGTATTTATAGATTATATCAATACTTATAATCATCAAACAAATAAGAGAATAAATAACAAAACGTAACTAATATATTTCTGTTTTCTTATTGTAATGAATGAATTGAACACTCAACGCCAGTTTCGTTTCTTATTACTAATAATTTTGAAAAAATTAATCTATAATTGATTATACGTTTAAATCATAAAAGATAACTCATCTCAAAGATAGGGTAACTGGGGATCATGCCCATATGTTCAGAGAAGTTCTTATGAAAGTAATTTGAAAAAGGATAATAAACTTAATTCCTTTATTCCTAAACCTTCATAATTTTGTTGATTGCTTTTTCTTCCTCCTCAACTTTTATCTGTTGATTTTAAATAACAGGGAAAACTTCATTATTTTTTAATTCATTCTGAATTACCCTACCTTAGGTTGGCCTGCTCTTCCCATCAGAATATTTTAAATATTGTGCTTTGAAGTATTCTTTTCCGACAATTTTTTTAAAATGAGCAATAATGTTCCTCGTCTATCCTATCTTCTCTAAGGCCTTTTGATGATGACTCCTGCATTGGAGGGAGTTTCTACTTCCTATAAATTGAGACATTTGATCGAAGATGTGATTAATTCTGAATTAGAGTGAATTACTTTCTTTTTTTCTTTGACACCATAATTTCCTTATATTTCCTCAGGAAAATTATATAGAGCAAATTTTCAGTAGGAGACCATGAGCCTATATTTCTGTTTTATTTTGAGACCATTTGGTCTTCCTGTTGGTTCTATAACATCTCTGATGATGATTCCATTCGGATTATAGATTATAGAATTACAATATTAATATTAATAAAAACATTTTTGATATGATGCAAAATGTTCTAAAGGGGCATCATCATAGTTATTGATTTCAGTTCCATCTGCAATTATCAGTGGAACCTTATTGAACCTATTCTTAAACAATTAATTGACAATTTGGTATATCTGTATAATTTTGAAAAACTTCAATGATTTTTAAATATCAAAGATCATATATTACTTGGCAAGTCATAAAATAAAATTCACTTCAATTATTATGACCTATATCACCGTAGTCGATTAATTATTATTGTTTGATATTTAAAAAATTGAGAGCAAAATGGTTTTTTGGGGGATAGTTGAGACAATGAACTCTAACCATTTTAAGTTTGTTTGTAATAAAATGTAAAGCAATTCTCATCCATTAACTGAGGGTTTCACCTTGGCATTTTATTTCAGAAAAGTAATTTCAGATAAATGTCATTTAAAAGCAACTCAAATATAGAAATTAAATATCAAAAATAGGGCGAGAACACAGCTAAGGGCAATGGATGGCCAATGATTTTGGACTTGAGGAAGAAATTTATTGTTAGTGAATAACCTTTTAAAAATCATGATTTTGATACGTAATGTTTATAATTAAATTTCGATATTAAAATCAAAGGATGATGCTAATTCTTGTGGGTAAAAAAGGCTTATCGTTAGTATAGTCAAGAGAAAGAACTAGTGACTGAAAAATATGAATTAATATAAGAGTAATATGCAGGCAGGTAGAATACTAGGCCATCATTCATTATTAAGTCAACTTCATCTAATTATGATCACAGAAAAGATATTTAATACAACCCTGCAGTAGTGATGTCAATTCCAGTTGGGAATATCATGAAAGAATGAAATATATTTTAGTTGACTGATTCCATTTTTCATATTATTGTTAGATTTTATTGATTGCGATTGAAATTGATATTGGGTGATATAAAGAAGTTTCTTTCTCTAATATTCGATGCAATTAAATTGTAGAATATTTTAGTCAAAAGAATATTATAGAAGATGAAAAAAAGCAAGAGCAGTCTTTGCTTTAAACTACCCACTATTATCTCCAAGCGGAGAGATCATCCTTTAACTAGAAGGATTAGCGAGGAACGAGAAGAGCTGGCGGATGAGGAAAATGA
>Ga0302268_1000553_pt1 | contig 23225 bp, 26 predicted proteins | sample III_Bog_E2_1_FD_194554 | JGI IMG/M metagenome (GOLD analysis project Ga0302268, IMG submission 194554) | Peat permafrost microbial communities from Stordalen Mire near Abisko, Sweden - III_Bog_E2_1 | ecosystem: Environmental > Terrestrial > Soil > Wetlands > Peat | place: Sweden: Abisko... | reverse complement strand
TATATCAAAAATCCAAGCGAAGAAATGCAACTGGCTGCGGTTAATCAAGATGGTCATGCCATTAAATATATCAAAAATCCAAGCGAAGCCGTTAAAAAACTAGCAAATAAGAGGAAGTAATATGGCAACAATAAAATCTGTTAATACTAGTATTGAAAGAAATAGCTTTGATTATGCTCGTGCATTTGCAGAAGCACAATCACAAAATCCAACTATTATTTCAGAACTTGAACAAGCATATACTCTAATATCTCAAAACTTAGGAATAAGTGCATTTGACTTTATTCAGATATTAAAAAGCAAAGGTGATGGAGCACAACAATCTATCTATCTTGCAGCACAGTTAAATTCTGTGAGACCTCGCAATAGTGTTTTAGGAATATCTTTAAATCAAAATATTCCATTGTTTATTTCAAGAGAGATTGGAGCTTAGATATGGCAAGATTCGCAAAAGGAATTTATAATGTAAAGAATCAGGAAAAATATATTGGTCGCAAACGGCCAATTTACAGAAGTTCGTGGGAATTTACTTTCATGCGTTTCCTCGATGGTCACACTTCGATATTACAATGGAGTTCTGAGGCAATAGCAATTCCTTATAGAGATATTATTACAAATAAATTGAAACGGTATTTTCCTGACTTTTTTATCATCTATGTTGATATAAATGGTGTTAAACATGGGGAAATAATAGAAATTAAACCAGCTAATCAGTCAAAAATTGGAAAATCACGAAAGAATAATGCACTAGTGGCCCGTAACCATTGTAAATGGGAGGCCGCTCTTGCATATTGTGCGAAGAACGGATTACAATTTAGAATAATTACGGAATTAGAAATGTTTAAAAATGGAGTTAAGTAATGACAGTAATAAACACAAACTTAGAAAATGAATTTAATCTTCCTTCAATGTCTTTAACTGAAAAAACAGAAGAAACAAAAGAAGAACCAATTGAATTATCTGTAGAACCAGTAACCTTGGATCATTATAAAGTCATAGATAAAATTCAAGCTGCGCTACCACAGGTATATGGCTTAGATGCAACAGACCAAGAATTTGATGAATTAGCAGAATATGGAGTGAAAGCATTTAAGGATTTAATTGAGTTATCGTTTAATATCGAGCAGAGGTTCTGCGGTGAAGTAGCTGGAGTTGCTGCAAATATGCTTTCTACAGCGTTGACTGCCAAAACCAATAAGGCAAAAAAGAAGTTGGATATGATAAACCTTCAAATTAAGAAACAACTTGCCGATCATAAAACAAAAGAAAATGAAAAAGAAGAACCAGAAGAATTAGAAGCTAAGACATTTGATCGTAATGAACTTCTTAATCATCTACTTGGAAAACCACAATAAATTTAGAATAATCATAAATATGTAAGAGGATCAAATATGAAAAAATTTAGTGAATTTCTAGCGGAAAGTGTAAGAAACTATAAATTTATAGTAAAATTGAGTTTTAAACCAGACAACGAAATGATGACTGCAATTGAAAATGCATTGCAGAAGTATAATCTTGTGTCTATAACTCAACCAAAGAGTCTCCCAATTCAACGAGTGGATAAAGATTTTCCGGGAATGAATTCACCAGAGACTTATACTTTTGAAGCGGAAACTGCATATCCAAGTTCCCAAAATATGTTAAGGCATACAATTGCATCCGTTGGTTTTGCTTTTGAAACTGTTTGTGTTTTAACTGGTGAGCCAGATAGTATGTATTTTCCAGATGGTCAACCAAGTCATTTTGACAGTATGAATAAAGAGAATGATTCTGTTGCTAAGAATACAGGAAAATCTGCTTTATTAGATTCTAATTATGACCCACAGAACAATGAAGAAATTAGTGGTGAAAATTTTGGAGATACTTACAATGAAAAACTTGTGAAGAATAGTATTGGATCAACCGATCAACTTATTCCAAAAGAATTTAAGAAAATTAAAGGCAAGACTTTGAATGATCCAGAATTTAAGATTGGAAAAGAAAGTGCTATGGGATCATCTCCTGTGAAAAAACCAGTAATTAAGAGCTTTGCTCGTTAAAGAGGAATAATTATGAATGATGATCTTAAAAAATTTCGTGCAGTAATAATGGATAGTGATGTTAAAGAATCTATTGAAATTATTTCTTCAAAAGAACCAATTGATGAAATTTTAATTATGCTTGCACAGGTAGCCGATGAAATGAAAAGTTGTAAAAGTTTCATGGATCATAATGGAAATAAAATTGATGGTGCTGTAAGAAATCTGTGGAGAGTTATTCGTCATATAAAGAAAGAGTTTAATAAGGAATAAAACAAATGGACATGGGTCGTATTCTTTCAATATTTAATTCGATGAAAAATAACAACATGTCTGGAACACCAGTAAGTGAAGAACCAATTGATGTTAAATTGACAGTGTTAGAATATTTGAACAAGGCAAAGGAATTTCTTAGATATAGTTTAGATGATGCGATTTTTAATCTTGAAGAAGCATATGATCTATCTGATGAAAGTATTAAAGGAACTATTAAGGATGTTATAACTTTAATAAAGAGAAAAGATACGTTATTAGCACAAAATAGTTTGGAGCAATTGATTATGATGTTCAATCTTAAAAAAGCGAGTGAAGCAATGTTAGGCGAAGATACTATTCCTCATAAAGTTTATGATCAAAATGATCCAAATATTCCCGTTGAATATTGCGAAAGATGTAAGGAACCAACTGGTCGCGCAGGAAAATTTGATGATTCTCTTTATACAAGCGAAGGATATGGTCCATTTTGTCAAGACTGCTATGATCTACTTCAAAAACAATTTAAAGAATATAAAGATTCTTGGATAGATGAATCCGCAGATCACTTATGGTCTAAAGATGAAATGGATTTTCCAGAGGAAGAATATTTTAATGATTTCAAGAAAGATATTGCCGGTGAAAAAACAGGGGTTGAAGATGTTAATGATCATGAGTTAAATATAGATCAAGAACTTGAACAAAAAGGTATTGAAGAATCATATAAACAATCTGGATTTATAAAACATAATAGATTTGTAACTGGAAATTCAATTGGTAGTTTAAAAAAGAAATGTCCTAGATGTGGAGCAACGCCGGGTAAAAAATGTCTCAAACAAGATGGAAATATAGCTATATTTCCACATTCAGAAAGAATTGCAAAATCTAAAGGATATAGAACTGATTATACTGAATCAACTGATTCAACAGATTATTATATCGGTGATGAATTTCGTGATAATTTATCTAAATTTGTCCATGCTTATGTTGATAGAGAAGAGAAGAAACGCAATGCTGAAGAAGCTCAAAAACGAGCAGAAAGCGAAATTAAGTGGTGTCAAGCTGCTATAGTTAAACTTGAAGCATTGTTAGATAAAAAACCATCTAAAATAAAAGAGATTAATAATTTAAAAAGACAGATTAGAGAAAAAGAATTAAAATTAGCTTTTGATCCTACTTATGGTGCCGAAGTTAAAGAGTTACCAGTGGAAAGACAAATGGTTGATAAGTTAGAAGAATCCTTAATAAAGAGATATATTAGGGCAGACGATGAGCCTTTTGAAAACAATGTTAAATATGTTGCTATAAATTTAAATAATTTAGGCCAAGGCGCTGATATTATTCTTCATGATGGATCAGTTAAACATAATACTGCATTAGATGGATATAAAGTTCAAGATATGTTAAAAAAAGGTTATATAAAAGAAATAGATAAGTTAGAAGAATCTAATAGGGTTGATACCGTTACACGTAAATTGGCAAAACGAAAATTAGAAGGAAAGTGTATTGGATGTGGTCATAGTCCATGCACTTGCAAAACAAAAGGTAAATTACGTAATCACCCAAAAGGAATTGGTAGAGCAGAAACCAGAGAACCAAGTATGACAGCAATTGATAATTATGTAGAACATCTTCGTAATAAGAAAAAGGTAGGTGAGTCAGTGAAAAGAATTCAAGAATGTGATCCAACAAGTGGATCGGATTGTAACCCAGTAGTTAGAGATAAAGTATCAATAGATTCGTCTTATAACAGTGAAACAGATGAAAAAAGTTTAACTGTTACTGCTAAGAATCAGAAAGCTGACGATCTTATGGATATTCTAAAATTGAGTGGATTAATGCCTGATAAATCTGCAACTAATCCTACACCTGAATTGTCTCCTGTTTCGACTGTTGTTGGAGAAGGATATATTTATGATTTAGATACAGTAAGTTGTGATAATTGTGGAGCGCCGAGAGAAGTTGGTGTTAATGAAAACGCCGATAGAGAAAAACTTTGCGCTGATTGTTACAAATATACTCATGATAATCCAGAAAATTTTGATGTTGATGAATCAGTAATTCCAGAATTCGAAGGTTCCGATGAAGATTGGAATAATCAAGTTTCAAAAGATTCTGAATTTGGTGATATGATTGATGATACTTTCGATGAAAATCCTCCTGAACTGCATAATAGTGATGAAGATAAAGAAGGCCATTGGTGTGATATTTGCGGCCTATATCATAGTGGAAGTTGCGAAGATGAATGGGAAAATGGTTCAATGGATACGACACCTGACGAAGAAGATGATTATCCAGCATGGGATAATATAGAAGAATCTATGTCTTTACAAGAGCAAGAGAAAAAGATAAACGAATCTTCGAGTTATTATGTAGAATTTGTTTTGCGCGGCGTTACACAATATTTGAAAGTAGATAATATAAAAGAAAGGTATGCTGTAAATAAAGACGAAGCTACTAATTTTTCAGATTTGCCAGAGGCAAAAAAAGAAGCGGGGCAATTAAAAGAAATGCCACAATATTATACGAATGTTAAGGTTGTGCCAGTAAATACATTAGAGGAAACTAATATGAATGAATCATTAACACCTGATCGTCGCAAAGAAGGATTGAACGGCGCACCAAAAACTTGGTCCAATGAACCCAATGAACAAATTGCTGGTTGGAGAGCATTAGTTCAAGATGCCGATGGTCCAAACAATCCAAAAGATATGTTCAATCCTGTTAAGGGTAGTGATAATATTCTAACTGTTGCTGCCAATAAGAAAGAAGAAAAACTTCATGAAGATAGCACCGTTAATACTCTTGCTGAGAAGTTACAAAAGAAGTTTTCTTCTTCTTCTTTGAATGAAGATTACTGCATTTCTTGCGAAAAACGCATTCCAAATGGTAGTGATATTAACCAATGCGAAGCGTGTTATCAAAAAGAGAAATTAGAAGCCAAGAAAAAGAGTAAGAAAGTTAATGAATCTTTTATGAGTGTAGCAAAAGAAGCAATGGATGAAGCCGAAGCAGAGATGGATAGAGTTTTTGCAAATCCAAAATCTTCAATCAAAGAACGTGACGCTGCAACAGAAGATTATGAAAATGCAGTTGATGATTATAAAGAAGCAAAATCTCAATTTAAAATGGAAAAAGTTGAAGAATCTTCAAATGTTGCAGCCAAAGTAGCAAAAGCAAAAGAAGCTAATCCAGAAGAGTTTTGTAAGATAAAGAAATGTCTTTGGAGAACAAAGGAAGATTATTGCCCTAAGCATAAACCAGTAAAGAATGAATCAATTTATAATAACGGAAAATTTGTTATTGATCCCGATGCAACAAATTCAATGAGTTCTAAGTCAGATAGATTTAGACCAAATGCGCGTGTATATAATGCCACCAATGGTGAAGTTGGAAAGATCATTAAGATTGAAAATGGCATTGTTTTAGTTCGCACAGGTCTAGGAGTTGAAAAATGGGAAATGAATAAGACTCATACAATGGTTGGTGAAGGAACAGTAAAAGAATCTTTATCCAAGTCACAAACTAACAAACTTCAAGGAATGTTAGATAACCTTGAAAAGAAAGTTAAGAAACTTGGTGCTCCTCCATCTGCAAAAACAAAGATTACTCAATCAATGGAACGATTTGAAGAGAAAATCGCTGCCATGAAAGCCACTCTTGATAAAAAGAATGGAAAAGAAGAAGATAAGAAAGATGAACCAAAGAAAGATAAAGAAGAACAAAAGAAAGATAGCCAGAAGAAAAATGCTCCAAAAAATAACAATCCATTTAAAGCTAAAGAAAAAACTGAACCAAAAGAGGAAGGAAAAGAAACAGAACCTAAATCAAAGGAACAGAAAGATACTCCAAAAACTGAAGGCGGTGATTCTGCCGCCGTTGGTAAGGTAAAAGATATCGGAAAAGGAATTTATGAAGCTGATGTAAAGAAGCCAGCATCTAAAAAGAAATGTGCTGATTGTGGGCAATGCCCGCCAGTAAAAGGTGGTAATGGATATTGCAAGAAATGTGCTGGTATGAATGAAGCTATAGCAGCCGAGGATTGGAGTGATATTGATGACGGTGACGCTCTAACTCGCCAAGAACAAGAAGAGGATGCCAAAAGAAATTCAATGAGTAATTGGGCAGATGATAATAAAGCATTACCTAAACCAAAAAGTAGAGGATATCAAATGGGTTATAGAGATGCACAGAAAGATTATATTAATGGCGTAAGGTCTTATACCGATGTTTTTGGTGAAGCAAAAAATAAACCAGTTGGAACTTGGAAACGCGATTTTCATGATGGTTATATGCAAGGCATTAAAGATGCACATGCACCATTTGTAAAATAAGAGGAACATTATGGATAAAACATCAGTTGAATTATTACAAGAATATCGAACAATTATTGAAGGGTCCGCTCGACATTGTAATGGAAATATATGCAGTATGAGTGTTCCTGAAAAATGCCAATGTAAATGTGACTTATGTAAACCATATAATATTAATGAATCATATGTGGATGGAGATAATTATCCAGCATATGTTCCAGAGATTGCTATTGATCTTTTTGTTGGAAATATGGATATTTTAACATCCGATGAAAAAATAACAAATGCTGTTCAAAAAAGAATTTCAAAGAATAATAAAGCAACACCAGAACAAATTCAAATGTGTATTAAATATGCTTTAGATCGACACCATGATAATCAAAGATTATTTAAATTTAATGGGACAGTATTTTAATGACTAATAAACAAAAGGAACAAGAAAATATAACGGAGAATAAAATGAAAAAGTCAGAGGGAGAGTTACTTAGAGAATATTCTAGAATTATTAGTGAAGCTGATCTACCATCTGGTAATTGGTTACCGAGTGATGATAGACCAGATGATGAAGATATGATGACTGATTATGATTCTGAAGATTGGGAAGCTGATGATAAGCAACCATTGGATAATGAAGATGATAATAATTTTACAGATGTTGACTCTGAACCAGAAGCCGAAGTAACTTCAGATGATCCCATTGATGGTTTAGTTTCTTTCATTGATTCTCAAGATGTTCACACTGATGTTCCATTGGCAGATCAGATTAAAAAGTATCTACATACTCATAATCTTGAACTAACTCCAATTGGTGGACTTTCTAACAAACAAGGATATGTTTAATGTTTTATATTAACCATAAATTTATAGAAAAAACTACAGGTAACGAAATTGGAAAAGAAACAATTCGTTCTTTAGTTAAACGTGTTATGGATGATAGCAAGATGACACGAATAGAAGCATGTAATTTTGTAGCTCCGATGTTTGTTGATACACTGGGATGGCAAGTATATCATATGCTAGATGAATGGGCAAAACAGGAAGCCATAGAAATGTATGGAGAAAGTAATCCGGTTATTAGAGAATCAAGAGTAATTTCTAAGTTACGAGCACGAAGATTTTCTTTGGAAGAATCCAAGGAAGATATGATGGTTGTTGATCCCAATGATGGTCAAGATGGAGGAAAATTAAATTCCGATCATGCCGATGCTTTACCAAATGCAAGATGGTATGATGGAGGAACTCCATATTTTCATTATCGAGCAATGGTAATGGCGGCAAGTTTACCAAATCCTCCAAAAATAAATGCTTCTTCGTTTTCACAAGATATGCCATTTTCTAGTGCATACACACAGGAAGATGATGATATTATTTCAATGGCTGCTAAAATATGTGGATTTCCCGGTAAGAGATTGAGTAATTCTAGAAGCACAGAAGGAACAGATATTCATAAAAAATCTCCAACAAATCATAATTCTGGAAAGCATCCGAAATAATTGGTGAATTTTTAATTATTATGATATAATAAATATATGCCATTACTTACAACAGAAATTTTTATTCAACGTGCTAAATTAAAGCATGGAAATATTTTTGATTATTCAAAATCAGTATATATTGATTCTAGAACTGAGTTAGAAATAATTTGCCCAATTCATGGATCATTTTGGCAAATAGCTCGTGCTCATTTATTTGGAAAGAAATGTCATAAATGCGGCGGATCAGATTTATTAACAGTATCAGAAGTTAATCTAAGATTTCTAAATCTTAATTCAATATATGATTATACTAAAGTTAAATATATTGATTCCAAAACCAAAGTTGAAATTGTTTGTCCTATACATGGCTCTTTTTGGCAAACTCCTGAAAAACACTGGCACGGAAGGGAATGTCCACCATGTAGTTTAAATAAATCTGCAACAAGTAGAACAAAAACAATTGAAAAATTTATAGAAGAATCAATAAAAATTCATGGTCCTATTTTTGATTTTAGTAAGGCTATCTATATTAGAGCAGATAAAAATATTGAAATTATATGTCTAGAACATGGATCATTTTGGCAACTTCCTATGAATCATATTCAAGGTAGAAATGGTTGCCCCATTTGTAAAAGTAGTAAAGGGGAAGAAGCTATCCGACTATTTTTAATAGAAAATAATATTGAGTATAAAAATCAAGTTAGATTTAAAAATTGCAAAAATAAAAAACCGCTGCCATTTGATTTTGGTATTTATAAAAATGATAATCTGCTTGGATTAATAGAATATCAAGGAGAACAACATTATATTCCAAGAGAATGTTTTGGTGGAATAAAAAGATTTAACATTGTTAAAAAACATGATCAAATTAAAAGAACGTTCGCTAAAAATAATAATATTCCTTATTTAGAAATATGTTATAAGGATTTAAAAAAGGTAAATCAAAAATTACTTGATTTTATAAATTATTAATATAAATAGTAATATGAACATTTTCACTGATTACTCATTAATTAAAAAGCCACATCAAAAAACAAAATATACTAAGCATGACCTTGAAGAGTTTGCTAAATGCGCAGACCCTATATCTGGTTGTCAATATTTTATTAATAATTATTATTATACTAGACATCCGATAAAAGGAAAAACCTTATATAAAGCATATGATTATCAAGAAAGAATGTTAGATATAATTCAGAATAATCGAAAAAGTGTGCTTTTATGCGGAAGACAATTAGGAAAAACTACAACTGTTGGTGGTTACGTTTTATGGTATGCAACTTTTGTTCCAGATATGACAATATTAATTGCCGCTCACACTGGGCGTTTTGTGTCTGAAATTATGGCTCGTATAAAATATGCATATGAATTCATGCCAGATTTTTTACGTGCAGGAACCGTTGAATATAATAAACAATCTATTTCATTTGATAATGGATCAAGAATTATTGCACAAACTACAACCCCAACAACTGGTCGTGGTTATTCGGTTGGATTATTTTTTGTTGACGAATTAGCATCAGTTCCGCAAAACATTCAAAAAGAGTTTTGGGCTTCTATTTCTCCTACTTTATCTACAGGAGGAAAAATTATCATATCTTCAACACCACAGAGTGATGAGGATCAATTTTCAGAAATTTGGCATAATGCTAATAAAACAGAAGATGAATTCGGTAATACTTTATCTGATGGTTTAGGAGTTAATGGTTTTAAAGCATTTAAAGCAATATGGAGTGAACATCCAGAAAGAGATCAAAAATGGGCTGATGTAGAAAAATCTGATATAGGTGAAGAAAAATTTTTAAGGGAACATAATTGTGAGTTTATTATTGATTCTGAGACCTTAATCAATCCATTTGTTTTGAATCAATTATCAGGCATAGAACCAATAGAATTACAAGGCCAAATTCGTTGGTATAAAAAACCCAAAAAAGGGAATATTTATCTTGTTGCTCTTGATCCAAGTATTGGAACTGGAGGAAATCTAGCAGCTATACAAGTATTAGAAGCAAATACAAATACACAAATTGCAGAATGGTGTAATAATAAAACTAGTATTGAAAAACAAGTTGATTTATTAAAGGAAATTACTACATACTTAGTATCTATTACTGAACAAACAACTAATGTTTACTGGTCTATCGAATCAAATACAGTTGGAGAAGCAACTTTAGTTACCATTAGAAATATTGGAGAAGAAAACATTCCCGGTGTTTTTCTAAGCGAACCAGTAAAACTGGGACAAAGTAAAAAGTTTAGAAAAGGATTTAACACAACAAATACTAGTAAATTAACTGCTTGTGCTAAGTTAAAAAGTTTAATCGAATCCAAGAAAATATTTTTATATAGCAAGAAATTAATTAGTGAATTAAAAACATTTGTAAGTATAGGTAATACTTATCAAGCAAAAATTGGAAGCACGGATGATTTAGTATGTTCAATGCTAGTAATCATACGAATGATGGAAACATTAAAAGATTATATTCCCGAATTACAGGATATACGAGATATTGGTGAAAATGCAATGCCTTTGCCGTTTATAATGAGCACTTCTTCAAATAGATATTACTAAGTTATAGATAAATATCTATATGAGTCAAAATTATTTTTACGACCAAAATATACGCAAATGGCTTCTTCAAATTATTCGTCTCTTTAGCGAATTTACCGTTGCGTATTCATTAGATTCTAATGGTAATCAATTATATTCTACTGTTCCTGTTATATGGGGAGATGGAACTTTTTCTGCCGCAACAATAGCTCGTTTGAATAGTGAAAATGTTATGCCTTCTTTTCCAATGATCAGTGTTTATATTAAAAATCTAAAATTTGATAGACCTAGAACTCAAGCTCCAACATTTGAAGATACTTTATCAGTTAGAACAAGACAGTGGGATGCAAACGTTGGGGCATTTTTACCCCAACAAGCAAATGCATACAATATTAAGCGTTTTATGCCAGTTCCATACCAATTGTCAATTGCAGTAGATATCGTAACTTCAAATACTCAACAAAAAATGCAAATACTGGAACAAATATTACCATTATTTAATCCTGCTTTAGAAATACAGCGAAATGATAATTTTTTAGATTGGGAAAGTTTAAGTTATCTTGAATTACAAGATGTAACATGGTCAAATAGAACAATTCCAGTTGGACAAGGTAATGATAGCTCGTATGATGTATGTTCTTTGTCTTTTGAAGCTCCAATATGGATGTCACTTCCTGCACAAGTTAGTAAAATGGGCGTAATTTTCAAAGTAATTATGAATATTAATGAAACTACTGATTTAAATGATCTTGTGATTGGAACTCGACAAGTGGTTACATTTAATAATTATGGTTTATTTGTAAACAATGGACAAATACAAGTTCTTCCACAAGTAGCTAACTCAAATGTTACTCATCCAGATGGGCCAGATGCTTTTTGGAACGCAAGTGATTCTATTAGTTCATCGAATCTTGCAAATGTATCTCCACAACCATTTTTCTATGGAAATCCTTTGGATTGGACTGGGGTTTTAGATGCATATGGAGCAATGAGACCCGGTGTTTCAATGATTGGATTATCATATAACAATAGTGATGACGAAATATTAGGAACAATTACAATTGATCCAACTGATTCAACCATTCTTCTATATAATGCAAATATTGCAACATTACCTGTTAATACTCTTCCATCGATTATTACCGTTGTGAATCCAGAAAATGTTGCTCCGGGTTATGGATTATCCAATGCAAATATTGGAGATAGTTATTTAATTACTTCTCCGATTGGTTCTGAGTGGCCATATGATACAGGAAATAGTAATGCATCTGCAAATACTAATGATATTATTACTTACACTGGAAATTCATGGGTTACGACCTTTTCAGCATCAAGTAATACTGGAAATATTCAGTTTGTTTTTGATGACACCACAAATTTGCAATATCAATGGAATGGAAATATTTGGATACGCGGATGGAACGGACCTTATGATAGTTCATCTTGGAGGTTAATTTTATAATGAATCTTAATGAATTATATAAACCCAAGATTAATGATAAAGTAATTTCTACAGTAAAAAATGAGTTTTCTGTAGCCGGTGACTTAGATGTTGGCCTTGCGAAACTTGGATGGAAACCAATTGGTCAAGGATCATTCAATGTAATATATGCAAATAAAAATAAATCATATGTTCTAAAAATTAACACTACAAGAGATAGAGCTTTTGAAACATATAGTAAGATAATTCATAAAATTCCGAATATACATTTTCCAAAGATAAGTGATGAGAAGCAATTGAAAATTGGAAATAGATATTATAATATTTATTTAATTGAGAAGCTAATTAAAATTCCACGGCAACGTGCAGGTAAGTATGAAGAAATATTTGATTGGGTTTTTCATTTGATAAATTTAGATTATAAATTAGATAATACTGATTTATCTATCGGGTTTGCTAAATTATTGGGATCAACTGGTATTCCATTGCTTTTAAGAAAAAACCCAGAATTGATTAAAGCATTAAAAATAGTTGCTTATGGGGTAAAAAGTCATAGTTTAGATTTACACAGTGAAAATTTTATGCAAAGACAAGATGGAACAGTTGTTATAACTGATCCATATGCTTATTAGGAGATTATAATGTTACTTAATGAATTATACAAACCGAAAATTGGAAATCCTCTAACAACTGCTGTTGCCGGTTATTACAAAACTCCCAACAGAATGAATTCTGATTTATCTGAAAAACTTAAAAAATTGGGATGGACTATGTTGGCTGATCCCGGTGCTTTTAGTGCTGTATATGGAAATCCAAAAAAGAATTATGTTATTAAAATTAATTTGAATCCAGATTCAGCATTTGCTGATTATGCATCTGTAATTAAAAAATATAGAAATAAACATTTTCCTAAAATAAGTGATATGAAGAGCATGAAATTTCCAGATAGAGACGGATATATGAATACTTATTATGTTTATCTCATTGAAAAACTACATCCAATATCTATGGATAATAAAATATTTGCAAAATTGATATCTCAGATTATGGATATGCCAACCACCAATATTAATGAAATATATAAAATTTTTGAAGAAGATTGGTCAAGAATTAAAAATACTAAAGAAGTAATAGCTTATTTTAGAAAAAATCCATCTTTAGTAAGAGCGGCGAGAATCGCAGGAAGAAATATTGGTGGTCATTGTAATGATATGCATAGTGGGAATATTATGCAAAGACAAGATGGAACAGTTGTTATAACTGATCCATATGCTTATTAATTTTTAATTAGGGATTTTGTGCCACGAACAAACTTTCCATTATTTCTATTTCGAATACTACTAAGTAATCTCTTCTCTAAATCTTCTGCCATTTCAGCGCCATAATTTTCTTGAATAGAATTAAGAAATTGAATAGCACTGGCTATAATATGAGTTCCACGAGATTCAATGATTAAAGAAGTATCTTGGGTTGGAGCCATATTAATCAATGATTCTAATAATGATTTAGTCTTTTCCTTCATATTAGTATTTATCATTGTTCCAATAAATATAGCATTGCTTGCTCATCAGATAACTTTTCAAACACATCACAATCCTCAGACATTAAGGGAGTATTATATACTCCATCAGAGTTTGCATCAATAAGACGTATTCTTGCAGACCATATATATGCATCTATATCCCAAACATCAAAAAAATCAACAATAATTCCAACCCTACCAGTGGTAGAAATTTTTATATAATCTCCAATCTTTAATTCTACTCTATTTTTATCTTTCATGCTCCTTGATTGCCATTGTCGTTTGGATCGAAATAGGTCTGTTCTAGATAGTAAAGTCTTCCTTCATTAACATCTTTCATTGAAAGTGCTACAAGGTCTTGCTCTTCTTCATCAAAGTCAATATTAATATTATCAACTAAGTCAATTGTTTTCATATTAGAATCCAACCTTTCCTTCTGAATCTGAATCAGCTTTAATTTTCTGTTTCATTTTCTTTAATCTTGCCAAAACTAAATCATAGTCTTGATCAAGGCAACGAACTGCGGCGGTCATTTCACGAAGATGGGCAATACTTAAACCTTCGGTGTCATTGACCCACTTATCTAATTCATCAATATCACCCAAAATATTCTTTAAATATGCATGACGTGCATTTGTTGTTGGCATACCAACAAAAATACGTTCATCAAAGCGACTTGGACGATTTACAATACGTGCTCCAAGTTTATCAGGATAGTTAGTGCTGGCCAACATTACAATATTTTCTACTTGATTTTCTCCATCTAATAGAGCTAATAAATCATGTTCGCCATACTTGTCAATGATTTCATCAATATCTTCCATAATACAGATAATTCTGCGAGTTGGTTCAATACGTCTTATTGCTTCCAATCCCTGTGATGTAATTCGTGGATGATCACACATTACTACGATTCCACCCTTATCTAATAGACATTTGTTTAACAATGAAATAGTTGCGGTTTTACCGGAATTATGATGAACATTAAAATCACCGGTCATATATAAATGATCATCTGATAATGTAAAACCATAATAATTATCAATACCAAGAGATTCGATTGCTTTTATTCCAGTTCTTAAATGATCCTTGTTTGGATTTCCAGCATTTGATTGTTTACGTAATATCTTAGTTGGAATTCTTTGAATATCACCATATATAGAAATCCTAAAATATTGTCCAATAAAATTTCTTGATTTTAATGTTTTTGTTACTTTCTTTATTGTTACTCCAAATCCAAGGCTTCTAGCAAGACGAACAATTTGATTTGAAAGAATTTCTCGTTTTTGAGTTATAGAAAAATAACCTTTATTATTTTTGTTAAGTCGTTTTGATGATGGCCTCCATGAACCTTCATTACCCCCATCAGTATCAATTAATCCAGCTAATATTTCTAATCTATTAGTAATAGATGCAGTCATATATGATTCTGGAATGTGTTTATTTTCAAATATATTATTTTCTTTAAGTAAATTTATAAAACTATTACACCCTTTTGCTCCACCATCTCCAGAGAAAAAATAAGTAGAACATAAACTATTTCCTTGTTTGTCTTCGCGTATATGTAAATTATTTTCTTTAGCATATGAAAAAATTAAATTTTTAATTTCTATATCAGCAGTAGTAATTGCTGCTCGATCAGCACTACCGTCGCCTAACCAAACACCTAATAAATATGGTTCTTTTACATTAATAGATGAAGAAAATTCATTTGCCTTAGATCGATATAATTTAAATGATCTTTGGCTACATTTGGTTAAATTAATATATTCATTTACTGTTGTATTAAGAATGGAAGGATATCTATTATCTCGTAATCTTGATCTGGTCAATGATAAAATATGATTTCCATTAACTACAAATGCTTCTCCTTTTGTTGGAGTTATTTTATACATTTCATCTTTTCCTCTACATAAACCAAGAACTGTGCGAGATTTTCCATCTGGGCCTAATAAAAGATCACCAACAATAACATCTTCAACTTTTTTAATAGAACCATTATACATAACTATATCAGTTCCTTTAGCATGACATCCCGGTGGACCCCATAGTAAAATTCCCCTTTTATATAAAAGTCCATGCTTTCTATAACGATCTTCCATATTCCAGAATTTTTGCATACCTATAAGAACTCGTTCGCTTGAATTATCTGGTAATTCAATCAGATTATCTGTAATAACTTTGATTTTCTTAGCAAAAACCCCGCTATCATCACGATCAAAATCATATACGCCGGGAGGAATAGTAGCGCGAGTAATACCTGCTGGACGAAAAATATCATTGGCCCCAACTTGCCATTGTTTAAATTCAAAAGCCTTTTCGTTATCTTCATTGGAATCAATGTCATCCCAAAAAGGTGAAGCAGCCGCTACTTCTTTATTATTTTGAGATTCTCTTCCAGATGATTCATCGGATAGTAAATCATTTAACATATCATCTTCATTTTTCATTATTTTAATAATCCTTTAAGTAGTGATTTATATCTTATGCATGATGCACATATTCCACAATTATTGCGTTTCATTGACGAACAATATGTTATATGTTTTTTATAAATTAATGGTAAATTTTTTATTATGTCTTCTTTTTTAATTTTTATTAATGGAAATTCTATTATCAGTGGTTTAGTTCTTAGTAAATTTAAAGAACTAATAATAGAATAATAATCATTCAAATAACTAATTGAATCATCATTCATTACATATCCAATATTCACTGGTCCAGACAAATAATAAGAAGATAATAACCAAATAGGTGCTTGTTGCATAGTAATATCTGAACATATTTCTCTAACTGAAAATTCAGATAATATACCTTTATATGAAAAATCAAATTTTGATAATAATGGAACCAATTTATTAATTGCTGATAATTCTCGTTTGGTTTGTTGTGTATTATCAGTTAATTTAATATAATAAGCATCAACATGATGTCCTTCACTTAATAACTTAAAGATCATATATGTTGAATCTAAACCACCCGACCATAAACATTGTTTTATCATATACTAATATTTTCTAGCCCCGCTGCACGAATACGTGTAATATGTCCAACCATAAAACTTTTTGTTTCTAATCCCTTCATTATCCCTAAATATAAATTTCTTATTCGTGCAACCTCATTAATTAGAAGTTCATATTCAATAACACTACTTTCTGAATCGCTATATTTTTCGGCATCTCTGCTTGTCAATGCTCTATTATAACCTTCAAGATATTGTTTATAATGTGTTTGTTTAATTTTTCTCAATTGAATGTTCATAAAATTTAATATAGCTTCGATTTCTTGTAGACTGTTAAAAACAGTTTCAGTTTGACCCGGAAGACGTGCCATATTTTGTTCTAAATTACCGTTAATACCAACAAATTTTTTATGATTTTCCAGTTCTTTTTCATAATATGATATGAAATTTGGAATCTCAGATAAATCTTTCGTAATTTTACTATACCACATTAGTCACACTCTTCTGGGTCATCATCAAACATTTCTTCATATTCATCTTCGTCATCTGAAACAATGTTATATGCTTCGGAAAGATCGCTGTCTAGATCGGCAATTGCTTCCTGTTCTTCCTTGCTTAAAACTGATGAAAGATAACTAAACAATTGTTCTGCTGCGGCAGCATGGTCTCTTCTTGGGATATACTCAACCAACAACTGCCAACACTCTGTAATAAGTTCTGGAGTTTCTTTTGTCATTTAATTAGTCCTTTAATATATTTTGAACAACGTGGTTATTTAGTGTATGAATTGATTATAACGCAATTAAAATTTTAAGTCAATGAATAAATACTAGTATAATGAAAATATTTGAATTACGACAACCAAAAATAACGAAACCAATTATCAGTGCTGCCACTAGATTTGTCCGAGATAAAGATAAAGACGAAGACCATGAAAGAAAAATATTATTTAAAAAACTTGCTAAACTTGGTTGGACATTTCTTGATAAAGGTGCTTATAGTTCTGTCTATACAAATCCAAAAAAGAATTTTGTTTTAAAGATTAATGATTGGGTTGATGGTGGTTATGAACATTATGTTGAAGTTATAAAAAATCATCCAAATATTCATTTTCCTAATATTGGTGATATGAAAATTATGAAAATTGGCACTTTAAATTATTATGTTTATCTTATTGAAAAATTACAAACAGTTGAATCTGTAAATGCTCGAAATTTAGCTGTTGCATTAGATAGAATTATGGATTGTTGGGGAGAATCAAATCGTGAAACATTTGAAACACTATTCTATTTTAATTGTTTATATTCTACAATAAATTATTTAAAAAAAAATCTATCTTTAATAGAAGCAACAAAAATTGTTGGACAATATAAAGGTAATAGATATCTTGACATGCATGGTGGAAATATTATGCAAAGACAAAATAGAACAATTGTTATAACCGATCCCTATTGTTAATAAGGAAAATAATGAAAATATTTGAATTACGACAACCAAAAATAATAAAACCGATATTCACAGCTACTTCTGAATATTTTAAAAATAAAAGTTTAGATGCTGATGGAAAGATATTATCTTTAAAACTTTCTAAACTTGGATGGACATATAATAATAAAGGTTGTTTTAGTTCAGTATATACAAATCCAAATAAGCGATTTGTTTTAAAAATAAACAATAGACCAGATCGAGGTTATGCTCGATATATTGAAATTTTAAAAGATAATCCAAATATTCATTTTCCTAATATCGGTGATATGAAGGTTGTAGAATTTGGAGGTTTTAATTATTATGTATATCTCATTGAAAAACTTAAAAATCTTCCTCTCACTATTAATTATGAAGGTGTTAAAATAGATACTGATATATTAACGGACTGTTTACAGCGAATAGCAACTGGGTGGAGTCGAGATTATAAGTGGTTTACAAGATATTTTGATGATAAAACAATGTTTTATTTAGAAGAACAACCAGAATTGGTAAAAGCTGCACAGATTATTGGTAAAAATCAAGAAGATAGATTTTTAGATATGCATAGTGGCAATTTTATGATTAGAAACGATGGAACCATTGTTATAACTGATCCATATAGTTAAGGAAATATGGTGCCACTAGTGGCACCATATCATTATTACTTAACTACAAAACCATCCGTTGTATTAATTATTACTTTTGCATCCTTATCAAATTCTTGCATGATCAAGTCTAAAATTCCCTCATCATTACTTAGATAATCTTTACGCCAATGTTTATGTTCAATACCGTTTTTGTCTGTATAAACATAACGATTTCCATCTTTGACTAATAATTTCTGTTTTTCAAAGATATCAAACAATCCAGAATATTTATCAATTCCTGTATCATAGGGAATAAAAACTTCGACAGCTTCAAATGGTTTATTATATCGAGTTTTTACAACCTTGCATTTACTTCTGATACCTCTTACTTCTGTAATCTTATTACCTTCTTCATCTTCTTTTAACTTATAAGGAATCATCGAAATAATAATACTACTTGCATAAAGGGAACCACTTCCACCTGAAATAATATCATCGGTATATTTGTCTTGACTAGAGTATACGTGATTTGTGCAAACCATACCAATATTCAAATCACCAAACATATTAACGCAATTTGTGATAAGAGCTTTTAGTTGCTTTGCTTTAATTCCCATATCGCCTTTTAGATCACCTTCGTTAAATTGATCAACTTGTGTAGGAGCTAAAAGCATACCGAGAGAATCAATTACAAATAAAACTTTTGGTCTTTCTTCAAGAGGAACTTCTTTATATTGTGTTACAAAATCAGTTATTACCTTGGCAACATCATTTATCATTGCCATATTAAGTTTCAATAATTTTTCTTCGCTGGTGTCAACACCCAATGCTTGTAGCCATTTTTCATCTAAAGCATTTTCACTATCAATTAAGATTACAAAAATATCTTTTTCTTGAGCATTTTTTACTACTGTTCCAGAAGCAATTAAACTTTTACCTGCGGCTGGAGCACCAGCAATTAATGTTACTTTTCCAAGTGGAATACCAACATCAAATCTACTTGATATTAAGTAATTCAGTGCAAAATTTCCAGTTGAAATCCAATCAGTTGGGTCATTAAAACCTATACTTAAACCTTCAATACTTTTAGTAAGTCCTTTCCTAAATTTACTTAAATCAAAGGGTTTTGCCATTTTTGTTCTCCTTGATATACTGTATCCATTCATTTTCCCAAATGGTTAGTAAGTTATAATGCTGTTTTATTTTTTCTTCTCGTATCATAGTTTGTGTATAAAGATATCCGAAAGTCTTATGATTCATTAGGTTTATTTTATTTGGATCATGTGTTTTTGGATTTCCGTGCCAAAAATCTCCATAAAATTCATATATTGTGTTTGTTTTTGGATCATATCCATCTACAATATTTCTACCAAGATTTGGTAATTTAATCTGTCGATTTTCTTCCAATATTCCAATATAATTTAACCATTTAGTTTCTGGCTTTGATACTCGTGTTGTGCAATTCGGACATCCATATCCAGATAAATGATCATTGGGTTTTTGTAAAAAACGTTCATGCTCTGGACATATAATAATTCCCTTAGTAAGAGCGTCAACATAAACAAATTCATCATAATTGAATTTGTTATTATGAAGTAACGATGCTTGATCTATAAATTGTTCTAGTGTTTTCTTTTTTGTTCCGCCGCATTCTGGACATCCTTTCCCATTCATATGATCAGATGGGTTTTGTAAAAATTTTCCATGAATAGGACATATAATTATACTCTTTGTATGAGAATTAACATAAATAAATTCATCATAAACGAATTTATTATTATGAATTTTGGTTGCATGTTCTTTAAATTTTTGTCGTGCTTTATTATTTTGATTCCCACATTCTGGACATCCATTTCCTGATAAATGACTCATTGGGTTTTGTAAAAATTTTCCATGAATAGGACATATAATTATACTCTTTGTATGAGAATTAACATAAATAAATTCATCATAATTATTATTTTTATCTGGGTGTTTCAGTTTTGCTTTAATTATAAACTCTTCTTTATTACTCTCTAGTAGTGATGAGCATTTTGGACAATTTTGTCCTCTTAAAGAATGATCTGCTCGTTGTTCATATACTCCATGTTCTCTACATATAATAATGATTGGATATTTAAGACCTTTGTATACTAGCAACGAAATATCATATCTATTTCCATGAATTGAAATAAATTTTTTAATAAATTGTTCTTGAGATGTTTTTTGCATAATTTTAATAAATGAGGTAGTATTTTTCAACTACCTCATTTTGTTATTTATACCTTTGCTTCTGCGGCCTTCTTGCCACGTTCACGTATCATTTGTAATACGGCTGCGGCAGAAGTTTTTTCTGTGGATGGTGCTGTAACCGGGCTGGTTTCAGTTTGTGCTACTGAACTAGTTGAAGCAACATTTTCTGTCTTGGTAGATTGTGTTTCTTCGGAAGTTTCCTTATCACCCTTTATACCTGCTGGACGATAATAAGCACCCCATCGTTCGTTATCATATGCTTCGCCATCAACAGATGCTTCAAACATTTCGCGAATGATAACTAAGTCTTCTGCCGTTGGCTTCTTACCAAGAAAATCATTTAGATTTGTCAAACCATACTTTTCAATGGCTTCAAGTTCACTCTTTGTTAAAGGACTTTCTCTACGTGCATATGAAGAAGTTCCGTAATCAGCATATGGTCCCTTGACTGTTTTTACAATGCGGAAATCTGAACCCTTTTCATAATCACAGGGTAGATTTAACATTTCTGCATCCATTAGACCAGCCTTAACTAAATTGAATAATTGTTTATTCAAGCTAAATCTACGAATTGGATTTTCAGGAGTCTTATCATCTGCAACAGTGTTCTCACGAACAAAACCTTGCATAATGAATTGTGGCTTCTTCCAGTAACGGTTAGCCTTTTCCTTTAAGGCTTCATCTTTATACCAAGCACGAACTTCGCTAAGAATAGGACATCCTTGTGGATATTCCTCGCGTCCAAACATTTCTACGCATGGTACAGAAACGGTGATTTGTTTTGAATCTCCACCTTTAATGCCATTAAAAGGCAATTTAATTTGTTGTTTTTCTACCCAAAAATATGAGTTATTTGTGTTACCGTCAGGAAGGAATCGAATAACGGTAGTTGAATCTGATTTAGCATTCCAGAATGGATAAAAGGCTGAATCAAAATTTCCACCTTTGTTCTGTTCAGCTTGTGCGAGTCTTGCTCTAATATCTGCTAATGTTGTATTTGTATTTCCCATGATGTTTCTCCTTGTTTACCATGTAATATAATTTTGTAGTTCCCATGTTGTCCATGTTTGCTACTATTAAGATAGTAACACTGTTATTTATCCTTTGCAATATATTTCTTTGGTTATATTTAAAATTATTTTAGTTATATGTTAGATGGCCCTTTATTTCCCGGTTTGTTTGAAAATCCAGCAGAATTAGGTGATAACTTACGTGGTGCTTTCGCTAAATCCGCAATTCTTGTTATCTCTTTATCATCGGCATCCTTGTCTTGTTCTGGAGAGTTTAATAAAGAAAATGGTGATAATTTTCCAGTTGTATTTTTATGTGATGCTATTTCCTTGTTACTTCTAAAATGATTTGGAATATTATTTGAAATATATGTTAACGGCGAATTTGCCCCGGCACTAGTTGGCACATCTGCCTCTGTTACATTGTTCTTCTTAACAAGATATTCCAACTCTCCCTTAAAATCTGGTTCCATTAGAACACTAACAGCAAATGAAATTGTATTTAATCCTTTATCAATTGGTTTACCATTTCTAGACATAACCCAACCAAATTTACCATCCAATACACCAAAAATTACTTGATAATAAGATCGTTTCCAAATTTCATCATCACCCTGTTTAACTACTTGCTCAAATTCCAAATTAGTGAGCATCTTAGTCATTTTTTCTAATTCTTCTTTTGGATTTTTACTCTTTTTTTTAAACCCAAAAATTTCATTAATTTTAGATTCTGTAATATTTGATTGATTTCTTTGATCGGGGTCGATATCTGTTGGTTCATTTTCTCTTACACGCGAATGCTCAAAATCTTCTGGTTGAAAAGGTAAATCTTCATCATTCAAAATTTCTTGACCTTCACCTTGCCCTTTTGCAGCAGATACCCAATCATTAAATGCATTTTCTTCGGGTGTTTTATTACTTTTATATTTTTGATATACACGATTAATATATGGAAGAGCCATGGTGTTATCTTCATCCATTTCTACACCATCAAAAATATCTTCAAACATTTCATCATCGTCTTCTAATTCACCAGCATTACCAGTCATAGTTACGCTATTTTTAGCATAGCCTCCTTTTGTAGAAAGACTAGCCAATGTTTTCTTAATTTCTAAATATCTTTCACGGCCAGAAGCTAATGCTTCCGATGCATGATCATTTGAAAATTGAGAATTTTTATATGTTCTATAAAATTTATTCAATGATAACATTTCTTCTACTAATTGACAAATATCACGGCCAATAGAATCGTATGGAGTTCCACCAGATTCAATATGACGCGCCATTGCTCTTGCTGCCAATAAAGATTTAAACGGAAGTAAAAATCTTTCACCTTTTCCATTTGATAGATAAATTTTTTGAATTTTTCGTGAACGACTATTTTTTATTTTTGGA
>Ga0302268_1000552_pt1 | contig 23255 bp, 13 predicted proteins | sample III_Bog_E2_1_FD_194554 | JGI IMG/M metagenome (GOLD analysis project Ga0302268, IMG submission 194554) | Peat permafrost microbial communities from Stordalen Mire near Abisko, Sweden - III_Bog_E2_1 | ecosystem: Environmental > Terrestrial > Soil > Wetlands > Peat | place: Sweden: Abisko... | reverse complement strand
CTTGTAAGGCAAAATAAATGAAGTCAAAATGAAACGGTACCATACTTTAAAAGCAATTAGTACTCTTAAACGTGGAGAAATTATATTAAAGATTCCTTATATAGCGTAAATAGTGAATAGAAATTTTTCAAAATTTGAGAAGACTCTCAAAAATTCAACTAAAGTTTCCAATCTTCACGCGAGCACCTACTGTTTTCGAACAACAACGAGAAGTAAATCACAAAATCTTAAACGAGAAGACAAAACTTGGAGATGATTAATTGAAGTTCTTTATCCTGATTCAACTATTAAAATACATTAATGATAGGTCTTCTTTTCTTTATTGTTTATATTGGGTTATGATAAATTCCTTGTTTATTTTACGGTTAATATTGCCATAGGCAGCAGCCATTTTTATTGCTACGAGAAATCTATTGCTCAATCATAAAAATTGGATAATCAAGCTCTTGTTGTAGAGGTACTATCCATCTTATGGCGTACATTTTTGATCTCCAATAATAATAATAATCTTGATAAAGCTCTCAGTAGAGGCATGAGTGGTAAATAAAACTTAACTAAGTTTTTTGCCTGTATCTCGAGCTTGAAAATGATATTAGTGATTTTTAAAACACACTTTCAATATTTATCGTTTCAATATAATCCTCTTCTAGACACTATCTTATACCTACTCAACCTACTAATGATAAGGACAGAAACGTAAACTAATTTTTTTAATGGCTGAACTGCTGTCTTTATATAGCCTTGCTGAAGTCTTCTCCAATTAGAAGATATAAAAATTCAAATTATAGATTATTTAGTTCATGTTTCAACAAGATTATCATCAAATGAGACCGAACTTTTTCATTTGCTCAAACATGTGCTTTCCAATAAGAGAAGGAGACTTTGATACAACAATTCCTGCATCTTCTAAAGCCTTGATTTTGCTTATAGCATCTCCCTTACCTTTCTGAACGATTGCTCCTGCATGACCCATTCTCCTCTCAGCAGGTGCGGTTAAACCAGCAATGAATCCAACTACGGGCTTTTTAAGTTTGTTATTGTGTTTAAGCCAGTCAGCAGCCAGTTCTTCAGCTTCACCTCCAATTTCACCAATCATGACGATTCCCTCAGTCTCTGGATCAACAACAAATTTTTCCAAGACGTCAATGAAGTTAGTTCCATTGAAAGGATCACCTCCAATTCCAACAACTGTTGATTGACCGAGTCCTGCCCGAGTTGTTTGATCCACTGCTTCGTAGGTTAAGGTTCCTGATCTACTCACAATACCAATTTTTCCAGTTTTATGAATATAGCCAGGCATAATACCGATCTTACACTCATTGGGCTTAATAATGCCGGGACAGTTTGGACCAATGACTCTGGTCTTGGTTTGAGAGCGCAGAGCGTGTTTCACCTTTATCATATCATGTTGAGGGATACCTAAATAAAGAAAAAATTACCGTCAGTAATAACGACGCAAAGATCTAACTCAGCTGTAAGGGCCTAGATTATCGCATCAGCTGCTCCAGGAGGAGGAACGTATATCACTGAGGCATTCGCTCCCGTCGCCTTTTTAGCTTCACTGCAGTTCTTGAATACTGGCAAACCTAAATGTATCGATCCAGCCTTTTTAGGATTAACTCCACCAACCATCTGTGTTCCATATTCAAGAGCTTGCTGTGTTTGGAAGGTTCCCTAAATATAAAAAGAGATACTTGATTGCCTGTGATTCCTTGGCATATGACTTTGGTGTATTTATTAACCCATACATTGGGGGCAGTGCTAGTGCTGAACATGCGTGTGAAAACCTTGCTGAGCATGGTAAATATATCTATATTAATTGGTGACCAAATTTAATCGATTTTATCAAGTAAATTAATTTAATAAATTTGACTTATCATAAACAACCTAAAGCATAATTATATTTGATTGTAAAGACCTTTTCTTTAAGATTTATAATAATGGAGTCTGGAATTAAGCAATTGCTCCTAATAGGAGAATATTTTTAATCCAAATAAGACTAATTCAATAGAATAGAATAATCCTCAGATTGAACATTATTTTGCTTGGTATACAATCATTTCTGATAGACGTTGTTGAAGCGCCAGTTATGGTGATAGTGAGCAGGAGTTCTATCGCCAGGGAAATCTTCACGAGGAACACGAGCGTTGTTCTGGTCAGGCACAAAGAAGTTTCCAACCTAATCTCTGTTCTTTAATAGCACATGCACACCATCGTAATGTCTCAAAAAGTCACCTAGTCTGTAAGCAAAGGGGTTGATCTAATCTTGTCGTTCATAAATCCAATGACCTGTATAAACGAATAATTACTGAGAGGATTGTCATCACCCTGAATGGAGAAGATATCTTGGTTGAAACCTTCAAGTCTAGGGCAAACCTTGTACATTGGTAGAGTGTTGGTACCTAGATGAACAAATCTTGAATGTTCGGGGAAAATGAATTGTGATCGTCCTGGATAAAGACCAATATTGGTTGCCCAGCCTGTTAAGTTAGAGGGAGTGTCTTTAGTAAGATTACGATAAATGACATCAAAATTGAAATTCCATCCGTAACCTCCCTATGCAGCTTTTACTAAATTGTTCTGGAATATCGACCTCCATTTGGGGCAGAGAATGTTGTTCTTTAAATCAGCATTGATAGCATTGTATCCTCGTTTGATGTTTAGAGATTAGAGGAAGGCTAAATGTTTTCTGACTTCAGTGTACGACTCGTGATAAAATTGGTTCATGGGGGTTGAATCGAAACTGAAATAGCCAGTAACTTTATCGAAGTGATAACATGCGGCAGCCAATGCAACTTTAGCTCCCACGCCGTGTCCACCTAGAGTGGCCGTTGATATCTTATTCTCATACATGAATTTCACGACATCCCCTAAATCACTGACAGCATACCTGCGACGTCCTCCCAGTTAAAATCATCAGTTCGATCTGAGTTTCCAAAGTTTCGGGGGTAAAGGATATAAACATTTCTTTGGTTGATGATCTAAATACTAAGCAGTCTACTTTATTTAGAGGATTGCTGAAAAAGTCAAGCCAGCTCTCAGTCTGATCGAATATTTCTGGGAAGAAAATGAGGTTGGGACTGTCACTAGAAGTCGATTTGATGTGCACTCCTCTAAGTTTGACGTTCTTGGTGTCCACGTTTTAAGCCTCTAAATAGCATGCCAGATACTGCCTCGTATGTGTTGTATGGTTGAAAATCGTAAGATACTGTTGGCACGAGTCAATAGTCTCATCGGATGTTATCAATTATCAAATATATCAAATAAACTGGAGTTGATACCACTGTCAGATATTTATCACATCAATCATAGCTTTAAAGAATCTCATAAAACTGTTAACAAGTTTATAAATTGAATTGTGCAAATGACCTCATGAATTGACTGTTTATTAGAGGTGAAAGTGATGAAGGATGATAATGGCAATTTGCAAAATAACTATTAAGTTAATCATTCACACGGCTTGAGAACTTTCACCACTGGATTGCTTGTTTCCGGTGACGGGACCAGCAACATTAGGGAGGACACCTCCTTCAGCAATAGTAGCGTTGTGCAACAACTTATTGAGTTCCTAATCATTTCTAATGGCCAAAAGAATGTGTCTTGGCACAATTCTGGTCTTTTTGTTGTCCTTGGCAGCGTTTCCAGCCAATTCCAAAACTTCAGCAGCCAAATATTCAAGCACAGCTGCCAGGTAAACAGGTGCACCAGCACCAACTCTCTCAGTGTAGTGAGCGTGTCTAAGAAGTCTTCCGACTCTGCCGACAGGGAACTGAAGTCCTGCTCTTGATGACTTTGAAACTGCCTTTGATGAAGTAGTTTTAGCTTTTCCTGATTTTCCGCCTTTGCCTGCCATTGTGTATATTTGTTTATAGGCGAAGCTGAATCAGTCTGATTTGAATATCTTATAATCCACCGATAATAAATCGAGCCAATCAGATTAATTGCTCCTATCTTCAAAATATAACAGCATTATTAAATATTATTTATCTTCAAAAGGTGTATTATCTGACTAGTCCATCCATTTTATATGAAAATTATTATTAACTAATCATCATCTCAGTAGTAAGCTAACTGGTGGAGAGGCTTACTTCGAATGCGCCTCTCCGCTGGGGTTTTCTTCTCATTTAAATTTAATCGCTTTATCATTACGGATTCGATACTTGCAGGAGCAGGGGTACTTAGCTTCAAACGCTATAAGTTTAATTGCTGTAAATTTGATTAGTTTTTTCTTGGGATGGATGCTTGACTGGGTCCTTTTTAAGCGAGGCTCCTCGATGTCTTTGGTTTGTCAACGATCCGCTTGCTTCCATAATAATCCCACTCCTCTTAACCTCTGCGAGAGTTAGATGGTCTTCTCTCCCGATTGCGAGTTTGTTTTTGAAAATTCATGCTGAAAGGATCTAGAATTTTACTTTTGAGTTGAGTCCTTCCTAGTATTCCAATTTCTGGTAATATTTCAACTTTAGATGGCGATGACATATGCTTTCTCTCTTCGCTTGTTTTAGATCCAAATCGCCTCTAAAATCCCATTGTCTCAGCCTGTCGATTGAGAATTATTTAATACTCTTTGAGCTGTCGCTAAAAACCCAAATTAGGGCAAACTGACGGTCTATTCTGCCTCAAAAAGTGAATACTTTCCTTAAACCCCCAGCATTTTCGTTTCATAAGATAGGAAATAACTAGGGTGGCTGACTGAATAGAAGAGGAACTACTCTCGATATGCCTGCGGCGCAATGGACCAAAACACTACCAGCTGCAAGTGACTTTTCCATAAGCTCATAGAACTGATTAAAAAACTTCGATATGTTCTCAGATTTCATATCTAGTAGAGGAAATACAATGTGCTTGATCGAAGAATCATAATCAACGTGCTACATACCCACGGCAGCTGTCACCACTTAGTTACTCACAAATTACCTGTTCGGATTTGCTATCTTTTTAGGAAATCGAGGTCCATTGCTGAAGAAACGTCTCCGATATGAATGCCATTATTGGTTATTTCGTGGGTATAGACCCTGTTGGAAGGTTGGTACTCGTACTCAAGAAAGTTATTTATCATTTTATACCATTATATGCATATTTTATTTAGGCCAAGCCAAAATGGTTATAAAACCTACTGTTTTTTCTGATAGTTTTTGAGGGCGATAGTTTTGACAACCGATAAATGGAAGTTAATTTAATAAGAAATTAATAATTATATATATCGGAAATGAACTCAGAGCTGGGGGACTTGAAGACAGAATCAAAAAGACAAATTGAGAAGATGGAGCTTATCTTCGAAGACAACATCTTTCAAAACAGGAAATTCAAACTCAAGTTCTTCCCCTGGATAAGGACAGGCTAACTAAAAAAGATACTCATGAAGGAAAAATTCAATGACAAGCACAAACACCTCAAGGAAAACGATGTGAGACTCTTCTGCAAGAATATAGAAATTACTCAGTAAAACAAAAACTTTTTCGATTTCTATAAGATAGAGTCAGGCAGTACTGTCGTCATCATGAAGAATGCCAACTCACACAATCTTTAAAATGGAGTCATTAATCCCTATCAAATCTTTTAACATACGCCGCAGAAAATCACTGAGCTTATTGTTAATGTTCAGTCAGGTCTTAATGCTGCAAGAAAACCCAAACTAGCCTCGGAAGGAACTTCTGGAACGTATTTTTTGGAAAATAATCAAAAGAAAATAGTTGCAGTGTATAAACCATATGACGAAGAGCCTTACACTCCAAATAACCCTAGAGGTTACGTGGGGTAATTGGGCTCTCAAGGTATTCGAAAGGGCATTCTGAGTGGTTAATGTGCAACGAGAGAAGTAGCTGCTTATCTACTTGATTCTGTCCATCATTTTCACGAAGTTCCAGCCACCACTTACATTGAGTTTTACCATCCGTGCTTTAGCTACAAAGAAGTATGCTAATCTAATCCAATTCTCAGCAATAAAGAGTGTGATTTGAATAAACAAAAGACAAAGCATGGCTCCCTTCAATAATTTGTGGAGTACTTTGACGTTGTCGGAAATCTGGGTTCACACCAATTCGACATGAATGAAGTGCACAAAATTGCTATTCTCGATATCAGAATTTTAAACTGCGACAGAAATTAAGCAAATATTTTGGTAATAAAAAAAATGGTGACAAACAGCAAAGGAGCGACTTCGAGGATAACTAATCTCATTCCAATTGATCATGGACTTTCCTTTCCGGATAACTTTGAAATTTATGATCATCAAATTGTTTGGATGACCTACAAACAGACACAAATGCCATTCTCTCAAAAATCACTGCAATTTATTGATAACATCGACCCTGCCAAGGACTGTCAAACACTCAGAGAAAAGCTTGGTTTTCGAGAAATTTGTCTACGTAACTTTAGGATAGCTCAAATATTTTTAAAGAAGATGGCAAAGGCAGGATTCACATTATATGAAATTGGTTCTTTTCTTTATCGAGTGTAAGATTAAGATTCCTTTTCCTCAGACGATGATAATGAAGTCAAATAAAAAGATAAAAAGGCTATTCTTTCCGAATTCTAAAAATTGGTAAAAGAAGCGGAAGTGATTTATTTTACTGTGAGTGATAACGGCATGAAATCAACTATTGAGCTTCAAATCGGAATTATCAAGCAGAGAAGAAATTAATAGCAGATGAATGGATATGAAAAAATACCGAAAATTAATAGTAAATAATAAAAGTTTGACTACAGTCTGAATACAAAAGATTCCATTCCAACCAAGGAAACATCCATTGAAAAGATCAAAGTTAGGTCCATTTCTCCAGCACGAGATAAACTTAGGAATGTCAGCTTACCTCATTTAAAAACCAAGCCATCAAGGGATTTGAAGGACCGCCGACTTCGTTATAAAAAGAAAAAAACAAAGGAAAGACAAGAGGAAGACTCAAAAGAAAAGCACTAAAAATGGGGAGACATTTTTTATCACTACTTCGAAGAGATACTAGACAGATTCATCAAAAGAAAACTTGAAATTAGAAACAAGCCAATACAGATCGGTCGTGGACGTCTTTTCAGTGAGAACATTGAACTTTGATTATACTACAATTTCTAGCCAATAAAATTGCATCCCATTTATGTTATTACGAGTGAAATAAAATCAATAAACCTTTTAAAATAGTTCTATGTATATATTCGATACGCCACAAAATGACAAAATAGAAAAGATCAGTTAAAGTCATTTATCAATTATAACAGATTGTTGAAGTTTTATTATAATAAAAAAGCACCCGCGAAGGGGCTCGAACCCTCGACCATTAACTTAAAAGGCTAACGCTCTACCAACTGAGCTACGCGGGTTGGACAACTCTATCTCCAATAACCCAAGGAAATGTCTTGGACTTGGGTTTTATGGAAGGCATTTGTTGCTAAAGTTGAATTCTTATTTATTAAATTTGACCATAAATAACTGAGCCAATTAAATCTGTATAATAACTCCAGCCAGTCCTTTTGAAGAATTTCTAAAAAGTAGAGATTCCAAGAATAAAGCGCCAAAATTATGAAGTTGCTTTAATATGAGTCTAATATTGAACTGATTTAACTTAATAATAGCCAAAACAAATATTATGAGTACGCTTATCACATCAGCTCAGTAGCAGTTCGGCATTCAAGCCATTGATGCCCTCAATTTACCAGATGATGCCAAGTCACTTCTCACCCTCTTCGAAGTCAGTCCTACCCATCCCGTTAAGATATGTGCGCTTGCCAAAATTAAAAATCAAATCATTATCAGCTTACATTCTCCAATCAACCCAGAGAAGTCAGACAATCTTTCCTCAGAGGACTTCCAAGAAAAATAAAGTAGGAGAAAAGTAAGTAACATAAATGGATGGACCGAAGATCCACATAATCTTTTCACTCGGGTATTACTTCGATTTTTGAACCGGAGTTCTTCATCACGCAACTTCTGCAAAAACGAAACCAGGCTATTCTTCCATGTAGTCAGTTTAGCAATAAAATACTTTTATGACGAAGAGGAATTTAGGTACCTCTTCAATGCAATCACAGATTTGATTGACAGTCATAAGGAGAAGGTGCAAACAGCTTTGGAGTTCTTTGAAGAGGTCATTAGCACGATATAGTATAATGGTGAAAAGGAAGAGCAGATAATAAGTGGATAGCAACACAGTAAAATCAGTCACTGTCACTTCGAAAGACACTTCACAACTAATCACTTGAATAGCATGCTGATGATAGCGAACTTCCTGCTTGAAAAGAGCATTCTAAGGGATAGTGAGGCATTAGATGATGGAGTAACAGAAGACAGCTTTAAGATTAAGTCATCATAAGAACAACTATTAGCCATATTTTCTCTCCTGCATAGGGTATTCTGTTTCGATTTTATCGGTGAGAAGTACAGTTAGAGCGAATAGTTGAGTGAGTTAGGCAGCATAATAATCCCAACAAAGTCAATTCGTCAAAACACCTTCTCTTAGTTTTAGAAATGGATTAAGAACAGCTAATGGATTAGAATTTACCAGTTCATATATGGAAGTTGTCGCATGATAAAGCTGAAATTGATAATAATTGACATTCTGGGAGACATGTCTCGTATCCACATGAAATACTTCAAAAATAAAGTCAATTATAAGATCCATATTGAAAATATCATATTCTCTCTCGCTGATATACTCTAACAAATTAAGTTAAGTGGCAACATCTAAGAGTCTTTATAAATTTCTTTAGCGGTGGGTAGGAATTTACTCAAACTTACTTCTCCTTCTGTTTTACCTTTATTCTTCGAGATCAACCAGAATATTTCAAAGGGATTGCTGGATAGCATCAAAAAGTTTCTGATCGAGTAAATAATTTAAGAATAGATTCTAAACGTCAATATCATCTACTATTTCTTCAAATTCATTGAAAACTTGTCAAATCGCACAAAATTCTAAAAGACTACCATACCCCAGGAGATCGTTGAGGAAAGGATGCGATAAATTGGCAGATCCTATGAAAACTATCTTCGCAACATGATGAACAAGATATTCAAACAAAATTATAGCAGACTCAACTAAACATACCATCATCGCTCTGACTATATAAATCTCAAGGAGATTTTTAAAAATTATGAAATTAGCGAGCTGTTAATTTTCTTCGTGCCTTTTAAGATCATGAAACCGAGATATCCCTCGATAAACTCGATTTATGATTTGGTTGTTGTTCTCTGTGCCAAATGTAACTATAGCTTTATGTAGTCATTCGAAGTGTCGCCACACTGGAAGAGCCTCGTTTGGAGTCATGGTAAAGAGATATTTCAGTTGGTAGTATTAGTCAATGCATTGATAAGATCATCGAGTGGCAATCCTTCACCACATATCACAAAAAACTAAAGTAGAAAAATGCTAAAAAATAAGGGCGATACAGTCATTCTCTCTTTGTAGAAAAAACTCAGTATGCCCGATTGAGTATGTAACCTATTAGAGAGGAATACGACGAGTAAATTGAAAATTAATATGAGTATTGCCATTTTTTAAGAGTCGTCTGCTTCTGTATAATAGAAGTGCTAAACCAAAAAGAGGTCATTTTTTTGAGCAGAGTCAATAAATAAAATTCTTTATACAGGCTTGTGAATATCATCTTAGAGTTAGTGTTCAAGTCTGATCTTGTTGATCCTGCAAACGAATAGCATAAAAATTCTACATCAGCTCATAAAATTCAATTTTACTTAGAGGAATGCTATTTTATGGTTTCCAAGCTGCTCTTGAAATAATTCTAATACATCCTGCTAAATGTTATGCGCAGCAATCAATACAAATACAGGCAGTTTTATTATAGATATGCAGTGGAAGAGGCAGAGATCGAGCTCATTGAGTCAATTTAAATTCATAATAAAATGCTAATTATTGAAAGAATTGAATCGCTAAAGGAGAGTTCCCTACCTTAGCAAAATGAAAAAGCTCTATTAGCTCTTCAATTTTTGCTGATTTATTCCGTATCATTTCCTCTTAAAAAGGATTTGACTGATAGGATATTTATCAAGGATATAAGTCACTGCCTTACTTATTTATAAGTGATCGAGATGAATACGACCATTTTAGCTCTAATTCATCAAAGAGAGGAAAAGATATTTACTTTTCTGCAAGAACTGATGACATTCCTTGTCAGTTATCAATTTAAATCCGATAGCAATAAGGAGATTATGGCTTACTTCAAATGTTTCAATATCATTATCAATTTAAGTATTAGCTAACTTTCAGAGGAAGCACTCAATAAAACTTTTGTAGGATTAAAATTCCTGATGTATTTCCTATCCACAAACTAACAAATGAAATTAGATGAAGAATTTTGTTCTTTTTTGGAAGCGATCAGCAAAGACATCCTGGATAGATCACAAGATTTATAATTTATTGAGCTGAGAGAGTAAATAGCTTCCATGTTAAAATCATTTGAGATATCTAATCATAGATAGCAGCCTCAATAATAATAAAAAATGGAAATAGAAGATACTATTTAGGACATTGTTCAGTTACAGTATTAACAATCGTAAAGCATGAGTGATTATAAATTTACTAATCAAAAATAAAATTCTGCCCTCAATGGACAACATCACAGGATATCAGAAAAGAATGAAAAGCCTTTGGAGATGTAAATTTATAATGGATATCACAGATAAAAAACATTATCAATCATGGACAGATATATATCTCAAGAAGAAGAAAGACAAGCAATATCTATTGAAAATCAATGTGCTCACTATGGAGATAATTAGTTTCTATCATAAAGAGCCAATCAATCTTAATAGACTAGTAAAGATAATTTATGTGAAACTGACTAACAGATTTTACATAAGCCAAATTCAGATAGTTACTACTAATAGCGAAATAATGGAGAATATCCCATGGAAATAGAGGAATTGGTCCCATAGTATAAAAATAACGAAGAAAATATAAAGTAACAAGGACAGCAAAGAGATTCTAAGGATGATATAGTTCAAAGCTAAAATGAAGATACTAATGAAATTGATAAAAGCAATGAAAATATAAATGGAGCCTATCTGACCAATTTATCTGAAAAACAAGTAGATGAATCGAAGTAATAGGAGCTTAACATCAGTAATGATAAGTAGCCATTGACCAAAATCTAAAAATAACAGATATCAAATAATACTAATATTTTTATCGAAGCCTAATAGCCATAAAATTGCGAATCAAGGTAATTAAAATAACATGAGTAAAGTAGCTGCTCTGTTACAATTGTTATTGATTCATCGAACGAAATCACCGACCAAGAAACACCCATAAATTATGAAGCAAATGAGAAGATTACTCAAATTATCTCTCAGTAAATTCAGCAAGAGAGTATAATAGCGAACCAATAATCTTAGCTGAGTCTTCAACAAAACTAAAGTGAGTGATTTAGCATTATTATTTTTTATCATATCTGCTATAATATAAATTTGAACAATTGAGTATCTTCATATAGATCATGTTTCAAGACCATGAAAAGAAGTCACTTTGGAATTATTGATCCATTTGTGAGTCAACATACTATTCTAACTCCTCTGATTAACTACTTGATTCTTCTCTCTGCTTTAGCATATACTTTTCCTCATCCCAGTCAAATCGATCATTAAAGAGTGACAGATATTCGATAAAGAATTATTTGTTAATGGGAATGTTATTGCGCTCTAAGCACGCCCCAAAACATTCCTTTTCCATAAATTATTTTGCCTATTCCCAAGAAATGCCCTATCTGTAAAACAAGCTTTTGTATAATAAATTCAGCATTATGCTTGGCTTGTTATTTTGCCAAGATTTGTTTATATACCTTCCCATTTCCTCTAGTTCGTTCGATACAGATTACATGTTTTATTTTTAATGCTCTTGCTTATCAATACTTTAATCCCTAATAAAAATAGCATACTGCGTGCAATAGCCTTTAGTTGAATCGTTAATATGAGATCCTATTCCCTTTATTTAATAGTTATAGTGGTATTGATTGCGAATTTTGTTGCAAAATGATTCGAACTCGGCTTGTGTCCATTCGAATTTGTGATCCCAGTGTCTAAATTTTCCTTGCTAAATATTAAAGTAAGCGTTGAATTATTGATTAGGAGTACTTATAAAGCAATATTTTGGTCTTAGATATTAAAAAACATTTTCCAAAGTCGACTAAATGAATTCAGGCAGCAGATGCTCAATAGTCTCAACTAATGTGACCAACTCCACGTCAAATTATTTCATTTTTTAATATTTTTTAGACATGTCTCCCTTATAGAGGATGATGTGTTGATCCTTTTCTCTGCTGAATTGAATAGACTCCTGTAAATTTTATGGAAACACGTTCTAAATAGTGATAAAATTACAGAGACTGTCTGTGAAATGGCAGAATCGTCAATATCCATTCCAATCAATAATTCTATAGTTTAGGACCGGGCCAATCTTTGTAGCAGTGATCCTTGCGAACATCCAAAATCCGCAATTTTGATAATTTTATTCTCATCAATGAAGCGACTGACTTCCAAATGTCGCATTTAGTTCATGGTCATGCCAAGATAGTGTTGTATAACCGAGTGATTCTCCTTATCTTTATCTATCATCTTCCCTGCTGTGATATAAAATCCTTAATAATTATAGCAAATAGCCATTTTGGAAGTTAAAAGCACAATTAGGGCCACTTAATTTTATAAGTCAAATTAGGCAATTTTGTGAGATATTGAAATAAGAAATAAATACGGAAATCCTGTATGTTAAAAATATAACCTCGCTTTCAAGATGGAAGGATTGTATCCTATTCTTACTATTCGATACAGATTGGTTCTCTTTGGATTTATATTACATTAATTTTATTTTCGTAAAAATGTTACAATTTATTCTAGCTAATTGGATCATCAATTCCTGCTGCTGGATGAGTCAGTATCAGCACAAATAGGCATCCATGCTGCTGTGATATAAATTTTGAAATTGAATAAAATATTCAATAATTTTTAGTATCAACATGATGAGAGGGTTGATAAGACTGGTCCATCAAAATTTCAGCAAAAAACTTGGCATCGCTGAAACTGCCAAGGTTATCCAGGAAAAGATTATGAACATCACACAGGTCGTACACTCTTTTTTATCCAGAATGACGTGAAAGAATTCGGAACAGTCATCAGCATCGGTGACGGTATTGCCAGAGTTGTGGGACTTAACAAAGTCCAAGCCGGAGAAATGGTTTAGTTCAGGTCAGGCATTAGAGGTATGGCCCTCAACTTGGAAACTGACAACGTCGGTGTCGTCATCTTCGGAAATGATAGGTATTCCTTCCCTTATCCAGAGAAATTCAGGAAGGAGATACTGTCACTAGAACTGGAGCTATCGTGGATGTCCCTATCGGAGAGGAAATGTTAGGTCGAGTTTTTGATGCCTTGGGTAACCCCATCGATGGTCTCGGACCCGTAAAAACAACCAAAAGGAAAAGAGTTGAAATTAAGGCTCCTGGCATTATCCCAAGAAAGTCTGTGAACGAGCCTATGCAAACAGGATTAAAGGCTGTTGATGGTCTTGTGCCAATTGGAAGAGGACAACGAGAGTTAATCATTGGTGACAGACAGACTGGTAAGACCGCCATTGCCATCGATACAATCATCAACCAGAAGACTAACTTCAACACTGGAGACATCACAAAGCAGCTTTTCTGTGTTTATGTCGCTATTGGGCAGAAAAGATCCACTGTTGCTAACATTGTAGGAACTCTTAAGCTTCATGATGCTCTTAAATACACTATTGTAGTTGCTGCAACTGCTTCTGAAGCCGCACCTCTTCAGTTCTTGGCTCCTTACTCTGGTTGTGCTATTGCTGAGTTTTTCAGAGATAATGGAAAGCACGCTCTTATTATATATGATGATCTTTCCAAGCAAGCTGTTGCCTATAGACAAATGTCCCTTCTTTTGAGAAGACCCCCTGGAAGAGAGGCTTATCCTGGAGACGTGTTTTATCTGCACTCCCGTCTGTTGGAGCGAGCTGCCAAAATGAACAAGGACTTCGGTGGAGGTTCCATGACTGCACTTCCAGTTATTGAGACTCAAGCAGGTGATGTGTCAGCCTATATTCCCACTAACGTTATCTCTATTACTGACGGTCAAATCTTTTTGGAGACTGAGTTGTTCTACAAGGGTATTCGTCCTGCCATCAATGTGGGTCTGTCTGTCAGCAGAGTCGGATCTGCTGCCCAGATTAAAGCTATGAAGCAAGTTGCTGGAAAGCTGAAACTTGAGTTGGCCCAGTATCGTGAGGTTGCCGCCTTTGCCCAGTTCGGCTCCGATTTGGATGCTGCTACTCAACAACTCTTGAACAGAGGCGCTCAACTGACTGAACTCTTAAAACAAAAGCAATTCGTACAGCTTTAATAATATAGGTTCCTATGGTTGCCGAAGAGCAAGTATGTGTTATCTTTGCTGGTGTGAGAGGGTATCTTGACAAGATGGTGACTTCCGAAATATCAAAATTCTAAGCCAAATTCCTTACTCATTTGAGAGCGAGTCATGAAAATTTGCTTTAAAAGATCAGAAAATAAGGTAAACTTGATCCCGCTGATGAGACAAATCTCAATACCATCCTCGATGCCTTCATTCCTGATTGCGGATGTGCCATGAAACAATGATTAACTAGAAATCAATTACAGATAATTAATTCATTCATGCAATATGATGATATTGAAACTATGCGATAAAAATAATATCAGTGAATAAATTTAAAGATGATAGTGCCAATGGTCAGTCCAGATACAGAGACCAAGGTTATCCACTTTAGGATATTGAATATGTCCTTATGGGCGGAGGATTTCTGCAGAGAAGCGTTTTACAATTTTTAAAAAATGGCCTTCTTTTTCTTCTTTTTCAGCTTCTCGCGCTTAAATTAGTACAGTTGGATAACCAATTAATTTAGCAAGTCTGTACTCTATATTCTATTAATTTTCTTAAATGTTTACAGCATAGCCATCCTCGATATATAAAATACATGAATGTTGACATACACCTCTCGTTCGAAAAAGTTTACTTTGGTCCGATTATAGTGCTGCTGTTTAAAATTATAAAAATTGACATCCCCGTAGTAAATGAGAAAGAGATGTATCAAATCTTTGCGATAAGCTTTGAGTCTAGTAATAATTTCTTCATCCGACTAAATATAACTCTCCAGTCTGCTCAATTCTAATTCTTTATAGAACTAAGCCGGAAAGTCTTATATCTTTTGGACGTCCGCCTTAATCTTCACTTAAAATATTGCCAGTTATTTTTCTCCCATGCAAAAATCGCCTTGTGGTTAAATATTACTGTATAGGTGCTTAAAACAGTAGGATAAATCCTCGCAATTCGACTTTTCCTCATAAAATTTGTTAGTATCCTGTTCGAATTTTTTTAATTCAAGGGGGACTTTGGTCTAAAATAAAAGAGGCGTAAGTTGATTTATTTTCTTGCCATTTCCCTTCCGATGTAGGAGTTAATCATCAAGACAACTAAATCTGTCATAGAAGTAATCACTGATGTTAAACCTGAAATATTTTTCCAGAAAGAGTGACTCTATCTTCGAAAAGATGTCAATTGAACTCTGTTCGGAGTTTAACGTCTTTATTTCGACGTTATATACTGGCCTCGGCTTTTTTTATCGCATCTGACGTACTAATACTAATTTTCCACAAATTACAATAATAAATTAATCTTTGGATCCCAGTGAATCATTTTCTTTTTTGTAAACTATTATCTCTCCTTGTCAGTTCATATCCCAAATTTATTAATTTGAAAGTAATTGTTGTTCTATCAAGATCATTTGGAAACTCTGTCTGAGCAAACATCATCTATTTATTTCAGTTTTCTGTTTCCAATTCATTGAGATACCAATTTATACCTGATAAATAATCAAACAGATAATACTTCAGATTTGATCCTTTTGATAAATAATTCACTTATCAATAAAAATGATACCTTTCTTAATATTAAAATAATTGAAAATAAAAATTAATCCTCATAATGGGTCCAAGTCAAGCACAGCCTAAATCCAACTCAGCTAAGCAATCAAGTGAAGAATAATAACTCGTGATGATAAACCACCCAAGATTTTCGAGCATGAAAGTGGTCAGTCTTCCCAATGATGAGGACGAAGGCATTATCTAAATCACAGTCGCGCTGCCGAGCGAAACAGAATTTACGAAATGGGATAAAAAAGTAAAGTAGATTGGTTTATTCGACTATATCTTCCTTCCTATCAATGAAACATTCTTAAAAACTGAGTTCTGTGGAAGCGGAGGAATCGCCACTGTACCCTTTCATCAATTTAGATACAGTTTCAATACTACCCTTACCTCCTCAGTGACTAAATAGTCAACAGATGCAGCATGGAAGGAAAATACTTCGAATAACCAGAACTATGGTATCTAATCTACTCGATGATCTTGGCAGGCAGCACTTTCCATACCAAAAATCTTAAAATTGGAGATGTTAGACCTGAAAATATTTTTATAAGCCCTGAGGGACAAGTTAGAATAGCAACACAGTTTACTTGGCCTGGATAACAGACTAATTATCAAAAATCGCTTTTCTAAAAATAAATCGCCTATCTATGTACTCGCATATCTATACAGCCCCTGAGGAATTGAGAGATATAGATTATGGAAAATTAGACGAGCCAGCCAATTTTGCTGAGAGTGAGTCTTTTTCTGTGGGACTGACTTGCCTCGACGCTGCTACTTTATCTAATTCTAGACAACTGTATCTATAAAATCATAAATTTAACTTCAATAAACTCGAAGAACGGATACAACAACTTGAAAATAGTAAAAACTTTAGTGAACCGCTGGTTCTTATCATTAAGGGACTTTGTCAAGTTGAAGTGGAGAAAAGAGCCAGTTGCGGAGAACTTGCGTAGTGGCTAGAAAAATATGAATAACCCATTATTTAGCTGCAAGGTTTCAATGTAGAGGAACTCCCCGTATCTTTGCAAAATTTAAGGACTCAAAAACCAAAGGATTCAAGAGTTATGCGTCAATCCAATACGTATATTCAATCAACTAGCAATCAAGTAACAACAGGCCCTTCTTCAAATTACACAAACGCTGCCTTCACAAAAGTGGAACAGCAAAATTTTGAGCCAATTTCACAGCAGGTCTCAACTCCACAGTACGCTTCGCAGCCCAAATATGAATTTTTTTCTCAAAATCAACCTTATGTTGTGCCAACACCCGTTTAACCATCATATGAGCGAACCTATTAGTAAGGTGGATATTCCGTACAGCCTATGAGTAATAATGCTGTGAACAGTAATAATGCTATGAACACTGTTTTTCACAAATACTCTAACTCGAGATCAGGAGTGTCTGAAAACAGCCAATCAAATAACCCAGTTCCGATTCAGACCCGACCAAATCTAAATCTACAACAGATCGATGAGCAGCTGAACATATCAAGAAAGATGTTTCCCTCGTCGTCGTCGTGATAAATATCGAATTATTGATATTAAAATACAATACTTGTTTGATTAAAAGCAATGATTACTCGATTATAATGTTAATAGATATTGCAAAATTATTTTTATATTCAGTATCAATGATTGAGGCACTTCACAATAGAAGAGTCTGTCATCATTTGGAATTTTACCCAACTTCGTAAAGCAGAATATCCTATTTGGTCAAATTAGTAGAGTGGTGAAGTAGAAGAGGACAAAGCTTGAGTCAATGGCTACTATTAGCAAATTTAAAATTAAAGCAACCATGCTTGATATTATTTAACCTTTATCGTATAAACAATTTAATTACATTTTCAGAAGAATCATTTTTTTATGTTTTACCTTGCACTACTCTTTGCGTGACTCTTAACACTACCTTTGACCGATTTTTCTTCTGCTTTTTGAGAGACCTTCGTCAAAGTTGGCAACTATGATTCGACTTTATCCTTAGCAACACTTTCAGGCATATCCCAGATAAAAATAGCTCCTTCATTGCCTACTGAGATAATTTTTCTTTGATCGGGAGAAATTTTAACCCGATTAATCGATCCAGAATGCCCTTCACCTTCGAAATAACAAATTCCCTCGTCATAGTTCCAAATTTTGATCAGCCCATCCTGCCCTCCTGAAACAAAGTGCTTCCCTTCAGCTGTGAGATCGATTGTATTGAGCTAGCTCTAAGACCCTTACACTGACCTAATAATTTGCCCATCATGCTTTTCCCAATATGTTATCTTTCGATCAGAACCAGCAGTCAAAACTTGATACTCTTCAGTATTGAGAAGGGCTTGCTTGAATGCTGTTGACTCAAACAGGCAAAGTACTCTAATGTGATTCTTAAGATCCCAGATGATACAGGATCCATCACTGCTAGCACTCACTGCTTGATTGTTATCCTTATTCACTTGTATGGACCAAACCCTACTGCGATGCTCTTTCATTGATGCCTCCATTACTTGCGTTTGTTTAGTAATTTTCCAAATTCGAATTTCTCCTTCAGCTCCTCCTGAAATAATTCTTTAGCCATCAGAGGTAGCGGTGACTGCTGTGCATCCATGGTTATGAGCATCATTAATAACATACAGCAGCTTTCCTGATTGAGGTAGGAAAGCTCTAATTTTACCATCCGACCATCCTGAAATGATAGATTTACCGTCTTGCATAAAAGCCACACTGTAGCAGTCTAAACCTGGAACTTGGATTCTTAGAAGTTCTTGCCTATTTTTACTGTTCCATATTCTGATTTAATTGAGAGAAGCAGTTGCAAAAACATCTGAAAAGTTATAAGGAAAAGCGACATCATTTATCCTTTCGTAGTGGCAAGTGTTGCGCAGCTATGGGGTTAGATTGGTAGAGTTTACCCAATAGATATTCGATTGAGAAGTACCGCAAAAATAATGAGTATAATCACCAGTGAATGAAATCGAAGTTACACTTCCCATTATTTCAGTTTAACATGCAATTTGCATGTTTTGGATAGAAATACGAGCAAGTTTACCTTCTCCCGTCCCCACAATCAGGTCTCCATTCGGCAGAATTCTAATTATTGTAATTCCTAAACTGAACAGTCTCTTGACTGGCCCAACTCTCTTGTAAATGGCTTTTTCGATGTTAACCTAAAATATGTCTCCTGTTTTGGTGCCACAGTAAACGTAAGAATCACTGTAGTCGATGGCAGCACAGGTAAATTGTCTCTTTACGTTTCCAAAATTAGCATTGAGAGACTGTATTTTCTTATAGACTGGATCAATAGTTAAAATTTGAATCCCATTATGCTGCACAGCAATTAATCGAGAGCTGTCATTATTAAAGAAAAGAATTTCGTTGACGACTTATTTGTTGCCCGCACCGTATATGCTTTTCCCACTTTCCACTTCCCAAATTACCAGCATATTCCTAAACTAGTTTAAATTGGTACTTATCCTCAAGACAGCCCTGAGAAGCCAGTAGATGTGAATCTGGAGAAAAGGCTAAACTAATAACTGAGTTTTTATGAAGCTTAAAACTGTGTTTTATGGTTCTCTGCTAGAAATCCCAAACGATGATTTCTGCAATTTGTCCTGGGAGGGATGCTTCTGCACTGGCTATATATTTTCCATCTTTTGATATTTTTATGGCTAAATAAACTGATATTGATACAGGAAATGCGGTGTTGATGACCTCTCAAAAAGGTTTGTGTTCGGGAAAGGATGTGCCTGACGACAACTGTTGATCCTAGAGGATATACTATATGCTCATTGTCTGGATGCAGCAAAAGGCCATCGTAAATGTTGCCTGATTTAATGAAAACATACCTGAAAATCCGATGACTGCGCTAATTTAGAGATCTTTCTGCATATGTTGCTGTTATTAATATATGTAAAAGTTATATTTTTGAAATAGTCCCAAAATAAGCAGCAAGCTATCGAATATCAAATCAAACCATAATACATTTATGCCAATCATCAAACTTTTAAAGTTTAAGACACAAATTCCCAGCTTATAGGGGACTGATTAGGTATATAGTGCTACACCTAAAAGGAATGGTACCACTCCCTATTAGTCTATATGGTTAGGATACCAGGTTTTCACCCTGGCGGGCCGGGTTCGATCCCCGGATAGGGAACTTTTTTATTGTGAGAGTTAATAAATTGTTTATTCTAAAAGCAATCAAAAGGACTGAGTTGAGATCATTCCACCCAATATCCCAAGAATATTTTAGTTAACAGTTTATTCAATAGTTTCGCCGATGTGTCTCTTGGGGTCTACTTTACCTGTGTTTTTGATTGCAAGCTCTTTCCTATCTTTCTTGGTCTCCTCGTCAATTCGTTTGGACCACTCTTCGCAATGGTGTCCAATCTTGCTACAATTGTCTCCACTTCTTTCAGTTATTTCTTCTTGATCCTTGAGCTTTAAGGTGTTGTTCCATTTTGATTTGTACAAGTTTAGCAACATTTTTTGCTCGAGTTCGTTTGTGCGATAGTTTATATTGATCGAGTAGTAGTATTTGTTAAGACCCTTATACATGGCCTCAATTGAAGGTTTGTTCAAATGACCATTCACTGAAGTTGTTTGGCGAGGCTAGTGACCACTTACGCCCAACATTGGATTAATCAAACGGAAAGCATCAATCACCACTTTTCCTCGAACTGATTGGATGGGATCAATAACAACTGCCACACATTTAGGGTTCAATTGCTCAAAAGATTGCTAAATCAAAACATTGTTACCTGAGTATTAATATCAACGCTGGAAAGCCAGCATCCAAAACTAGGATGAGAGTGATACCACCCAACAACCACTTAAGTTCTTTGCGTTTGTTTGAGCATATCTAACATATCCTGTTGATAAACTGGATCGACTGATTCCACCGAAACTGAAGTTCCGCTCTGAGGCATGGCAAAAACATCGACCACCTTAATGGCATAGTCATCAATGACCTACCCGATAAGTAAACCCATCACTTCAAGAGGCACACCAGCTCGTGCATGTTTTAACATTTTCAAAAGTGCCAAAGAAGATATGTAAATCTGCTCAGATGTGTCAGGTTTGGCTGTTGCTTCAGGATTGCCTTGATTGCGGCCCATTCCTCCAAGTCCTCCCAAACCTCCTAATCCTCCCATATTGAACATTTTAAAAATAATTTAAATTAATAATCTTACAAATATTTTATCGATATATGTACTCCTCTAAATTGAATAGGAATACAAACTTGAAAAATATTTATTGATTAATAATTATTATTTGCGCAACCTCTGATTGATGATGAGATGGTCTTGTAGAAAAGAAATGGCTGAGAGAATTAAGGATTAAAATCATTGCTCTTGAGGTTATTGGACTGTCTTCTACCTCTCTAACTCTTCAATTTCCTCTTTGTCCATTTCCTACCTTTCCGATAAATCGAGTTTTCTTTTTTTGATAATGATATCATACTCGGGAATGTCCTCTTGGTCCTTGAGTTCTCTCTTGCGACAGATGGTCTAAGACTACGAGCCATTATCAATTTGTGGTGGTTTTTCTTCGGTTTGCTAAACGATGAGTTAAAACTATTATATGCTCTAATTATTCTTGCTACTTTTATTAGAGTTTTTCTCTTTGCGTTTCTTTTTGCCGCTAACAAGCTCATTAATTTTTTAGACAGTAACCAAGTTCATCTATATGATTTTGTTCTTGAATAATTCAACAAATTTTTCATCTTTTAAATTTTCCCCTAGACTCTTTTTTGCTAACTGTCTTCGCTTGGTTGAATTCTCAAAAATGCCGCCAATGCCCCTTTCATTTGAATACATGAAAGAAATCATGGCGGTTAGAATGGTGCGGATGTTCCAAGAAGAACTCCATGTTTACTTGTGATAGTGTGTAAAGGAAGTGCAGATGGACTTGCCCACCTCGAAACGACCATTATTGGTCAGAAACTTTATTTTAGGCGGGGAAAAGGGGTAGTCCTCAGGTAACTCCAAGATTCCGTGATAGAAGCCTCCTTTAAATTATTCTTCAAGATCATAAAAACAGAAATGGAAGTTGTAGAGATCTGTGGGAATGACAATAACAGAAGGGATTGGCTCTTTCTCAATGCCTTGAGTCTATTTCATGATCCTCGTCTAAGTTATTTTTTTATTCATCTGCCTGCTAGTTTTATCTCAATTATACAAATGTTGACAAGAAAGAACGGATTACTATTTAGAGAGCTTAAGCTTTATCATTTTTACCGGTTAAAATTCAATTTGGTCTCATTGCAGCATTGGCTTACTTTTAAGATGAAATTCGTCAAAATCAGTTCGCAGTCGACTTTAATCTATTTAAAATGCATTTTTATTATTTAATTAATCTATGGCTAAAAAAACTAAGACAGGAGCAGTTGGAGTCAAACTTAGAATTACCAGAGGATTGCCAGTCGCCGCCACTCTTAATTGTGCTGACAACTCAGGGGCTAAAAACCTCATGATCATCGCAGTCCAAGGCGTCAGAGGCAGCCTTAACCGACTTCCCGCTGGATCTATCGGAGACGTCGTCCTCGCTTCATGCAAAAAGGGAGTTCAGAAACTCAGAAAGAAAGTTCACCCCGCTGTTATCATCAGGCAGAGACGAGCTTGGAGACGACCAGATGGTACTTTCCTCTACTGTGAGGACAATGCTGCCGTCATCGTTAATAATAAAGGTGAAACGAAGGGTAGCGCCATTACTGGTCCAGTCGCTAAATAGGCTTCTGAGTTGTGGCCTAAAATCAGTTCCCACGCAGGATCAATCTTTTGATGTTGAGCTATTTAAACATCTACAATTGGAACCAATTTTCGATATGACTTAATTAATTAATAGTTGAATGCAATTTTGCTTGATAGAATTGATACTCTTGCTGGATTTATTTCTTAATTACTGGTGAAAAGAGAACCTTACAAAGAATATTTTTTATCAAGAGTAAACCAAATGATTTTAATGGTCTCAGTCTTATGAAATAAGGCAAATTTAAGGGCCAAAAAGTAGATAAATAATACAGATAGCAGCTTTATTGTAGAAGTGATGAGAAATGGGGAGAAGCATTAATTCAAATATTAATTGATTAAAAATAATAATATATTTTTTGTGATTAATGGGCAAAGTCATCAGATGTACATATTTCCTTCAATTCAGGCCAAAGGAAAGGCAAAGTTGGCAGTGTTTACACCACTCCCAAGTCCCACAGAATTGCTCCTCCCAGATATCGTAACCTTGATTTCTCGGAGAGGCAAGGATACATTAGAGGAGTTGTCCGTGCCGTTCTTCATGACCCAGGAAGAGGCTGCCCTCTCATCAAAGTCGACTTCAGAGATCCATATAAATACAAGAAACAAACCGAGTACTTCCTTG
>Ga0302268_1000547_pt1 | contig 23378 bp, 37 predicted proteins | sample III_Bog_E2_1_FD_194554 | JGI IMG/M metagenome (GOLD analysis project Ga0302268, IMG submission 194554) | Peat permafrost microbial communities from Stordalen Mire near Abisko, Sweden - III_Bog_E2_1 | ecosystem: Environmental > Terrestrial > Soil > Wetlands > Peat | place: Sweden: Abisko... | reverse complement strand
TATCCACTTCTGCTACGATCCATTTAGCTTTCACATCCCAATTTGCTAGGTTTCCATCACCTTCTCCAAGTAAAAACCCATGTAACCCATGTCCGCATTCATTAGTGGGTTTGAAATCTGGTGCTTCAACAATCCCCATCTGCCATTTAAAACCGTTATGTGCGGTTAAATCTTCGTTTAATGATTTAAGAATGTATGTTTTATTCATAAGTTGATTAAACCATTAATATTCAGGATTGTCAACAAATATTTCACCGAATCCTTCTTGAACCAGATACGAATAGATTTTATCAACCTGTTCTGGTCTAAGAGGATTGTTCGATTCAATACGATAAATCCTGTTATCAATTTTAACTATCCGAACCGAAATCCCAAAGTAAGAAATTGTTTCGTAATTTATCATGTGAATATTAAAGCAGTTATATTTCAAATTGTCAATATAAAAAGCAAGGTGGGATAGTTGGAGCAATCGCCCTTGAACTATCCCACCTGCCACCATGAAACAAATTACTTGCTGGCGAATTTACCAGACTTATCGCGCACGTTGTAGAACTTACTACCGGAAGGCTTCACACCATATATCTGACCATCAGACGTATTGTAAACATCGAAGTCAAACCCATTGTTGCCTTCCTCAATCTTCTTTCTCCAATCATCCTCGTAGATTGAAACAACCGTATAAGCACACACTCTGGCTTTCTGATTCTCATAATCCTTTGGAATTGCACAGAAGTCCTTTGGATTGACTTTGCACACTACAGTCTTTCCATCACGGCTATCACTAAAGTTTGGCAGATACCCGATTGAAGCGACATGCAAGCCATCACTGCAAGTTTGTTCACGATCTTCATTTACCTGATTGCGCTTGATTTCAATTTCTTCTCCTACTCCATTGAAAATCTGTCCTTTTTCATTCACTTTTCCCTTGATAGGTTTGATAGCAGGGTTTCCATGAATTGAATAGAAATCACTCTTCACGTTTTTAAATGCCAGAACGAATCCATCTTCTGTAATTGGCAAACTTCCAACTTCCAGAAATCCATACAACTCATCAACAGCAGTTTTGGAAGGGTTGAGCATCAAGTTTCCAAGGAAGTTCATCAAAGGTTCAAATGGCAATCCTTGGCTTACAAAACTCAAAATCCTGTCAGTGAGTGAATTGTGAATTGCCTCACCTTCATAGGTAATAGCTCCATCATTCAGTTCCACTTTACCAGCAGAAGTGGATTGAGCCAGATACACCTTTACAGGGGTAGTCAGGTCAACCAATGAGATAAACAAATCCCAATCCCTATCCTTTACGGAATTGAGAATGGCATCGTAATTTTTATGGGACTTCTCAACAGTGAATGATTTTCCATCAATCAAGACGCTGATATTTCCCGAACCAGTAATTGTAAACGCTGTGTTTTTCATAGTTTTAATACTCTAATCTATTTCTTGTTTAATTGCAAGGTTTATTTTTAGTTTTTTTTCATCCAGCACCTTTGCCAGAGTGACAATATCCTCATTTTGCCATGTTCCGATACGCTGAATCAGAAGTTTTGTAGCAGGGCAATCCACCTTCACCGTCTCTGCATTGACTGTCTTGCTAGTAATCAAGTAGTGGAGGATGCATTTAACAGACTTGACGTTGGCAGATGCTTCCAATACCCGTTCCACATGCAACTTCAAAGGGTTAGTATCGCTCAAATCCTTATAGTTATTAAACGCTTTGATGTTAGTGTAGTAATTGTTTGAATCACTATACTTACGTGAAATCGCCAAATCTTCATCGCTAGGAATTGTAATACCATTATCCAGTAAGTTAGATACATAGTCTGCAAATGGTTCACTACCAGCAGCAATCAGGTGTTTCTCATTACGAGCAGATACCAATACAACATCATCGTTCTTGATCTTGCCATATTCCATCCATCTTTCCAAGGTGTCTTTATCATAGATTGCACCATTCATCTTAGCGTGAGAAATTCGGAATGACATACTGTTGCCAGCACCAGCATCCTTTACGATATAATACTTAGGAGCATAATTAGGGTCAAAAACTTCACTCTTCAGAGGTTTCCTCCAATCCCCGCTAAGTTTGAAAACCTTAATGTCCATAGGGATACCAGTTCCACCATTACTAACACGCTCAATCTTAGGCAAAGTAGAGCAAGCAACAAAAGCAGTAGCAGGGATTCCAGCAGCAACCAACCTATTGTAGGCGGTTTCATCGAAATACATGCAAGCCTTAACATTGTTTTTAACAAAGCGTTTAACACGGTTTTCTCCCCCACGCTTCATGTCGTTATAATACCATGTCTCATCGAAGTTAAGTTCAGAACCACTACGAACCTTCTTACGACGATAGGACTCATAGTAGTAATGCTTGTAACCTTCATAGGGTGAACCACAAGAAATCAGCTTCTTAACAAAGGCATAGGGATTGCTAATATCCTGTCCCTGCCATACGAAAGCATCCTTCTTAATACGAGAATCAAGGAAGTGGAAATTCTTTTTAACAACTGATACTGCTTTAAGAGCATCATAAAGATTCACCTTGTCTTTGATAGTATCAGCAATCTTATCAACGAAATCCTTTGCAATGAACTCCAACCGATTGTTTAATGCATTAACCGTAACCTCTCCATACTCCAAGGCTTCACGACTAGGAGTAAAATCCAGTTCTCCCATGCCAAAATCAATCACCAATCCACCACGATGAGCCAAATCACGCAGTTCATAATTCACCTTATCATAATCAATAGGGTAGGAGATATTTCCCATCACAGCGTAAGATTCTCCAAAGCTAAAGGATGAAAAACTCTTCCAACCAGTTCCTTCAAAGGTGCATACATCCTTAGTCCAGTTCACCGTTCCACCTGATACAGTAGGCTTAACATCGAAAAAGCGCAAAGCCTTTTCCGTAGCATCACGAAATTTATAAAAATCATCCTCCTTTACAGGAATTTGAATAGCCAATCCATTATGCTCCCTTGTTGCCTCTGTGCTCATCAAAGCAATAGAAGGTGTGCCTTGTTCTGAAAAATAGACACTGTAAATCCTCTTTTCTCCATCGACAATTGATGTTACTAGAAAATTATCAGTGTATGCCATCGGGGTTTTAGAACCCAACCCAAGCATACCAACAAAATCGTTTGAATCTTCCTTTGTGGATGCTCCATATACAGTATAAATATCATAAATGTTTTGATGGGAAATTCCAGTTCCGAAATCTTGAATGTTCAAAAATGGTTCAAGAGAATTAGGAAGGTGGATATGGAAAGGAACGTCTCTTTTTCCTGCGGCAACATGAGAATCGAGACAATTCGTGCTCAACTCTCTTACAATCGCTAAAATAGTATCAGAGTAAAGACCGCTTAGAATTTGATACATTTTCTTTGATGCTTGCATACTGAATTGTCTTTTTTCAGTAACGCCCGATTGTTCAAGAATGGAAATTGTTTGGATTGGTTTCATAGTTCACATACTCTATATCAGATTTTGAATTTTGTAAAGAATTATTTTTAAAAATCGATTTTCCTATTCCAAAACCTAAAAAACCAGTTAATTACACTCCTCCTAAAACAGAAGAAGGTAGATTCCCCTATCCTAAATATATTAGTTCTTATATATCTACAAACGGTCAACCAAGGTATAGAGTAAGAAGTGTTTTTAAAAACGTGGATAAACATTTTAATGACTTAGATGAAGCAATAAAATTTCAAAAAACTATAATTTAGTTCTTGAACTTAGTTCACAATTTTGTTATTCTTTTAATACTGAAGGACGAAACCCCAACCAGCTATTATAGACTCAACCTGCCCTAATATCTTTTTAGAAAGAAAAAATATTAAATCTCTTGCAATTCAGGGATGTTCAAATTACCATTCGTTTTCAATGTGTTGTGCCATGCCTTATCCTTTTTCAATTCATAAATACGAGTGCCTTTGGAGTCTGTAATGGAAAAAATGTCTCCATTTTGTATCTCGTTTATTTTAAGTTCCTTGGCACGTTCAAGGATACCTGCATCCATATCGTTCACATGCCACAGGGTATTACCAATCAACTGTGTAATGTAGTTAAGGTATTCACCATCCTTTAACTCTGGAACAACATGGAAAAAAAACTCCTTTTTTCCACTCCGATAGGATGCTCTGGAAACCTGTGATGTTTTCTTATCCATATAGTTATTTAAGAAAAAAGTTAATTTGAGACGCCAGGTATCTATTGCACCCATAAGGCAAAATCCTGCAACGAATATATTGAATTTTTTAGTGTGTATTTCATATTGTAGGAGTAGGTGATACCAATGAAGCCAGTGTAGTTAAAAGTTCTTTAGCTTCTGCATTGCACCTATTAGCGTAATCATAGCTTCCAGCATCTTCAGCAGAATCCCTTAGAAATTTAACTTGTGCTTCAATAACTTCAATAGCCTTAAGCCTTAGTGCTGCTTCATTGATTTCCATTAATTCTCCTCCTCAATCTCACTCAAATCAGTAAGCAGAACCTCATCGGCATCAACAGTCAGGTTCTCGAAAACCTCCTGTGCATCAATGTTCTCGATATCCTCTGCCAAATATCGCAATGCCTCAACAACCTCTTCAGGAGTTGAAAAAGGAAGGTCTTGCAAGGAAGGTTGAATGTAATCACCCACCAATTCAGATAGTATGTCTTTTATGTCGTCGTTTAATGGTTTTTTCATAATGTTTAGATCGTATATGGTTTTGTTGTTTTTGTCAATTAAAATTTTAGTAGGAGCAGTAGGACTCGAACCTACAAAGGGCGTTTTAATCCCATACCGAATTATGAATTCGGGCCTTTAAACCAATTCAGGTCATACTCCCATAAAGTTATTCAAGGATACTTCTCGTCAAGAAACTTTTTAAGATTTCTTTCAACTATCCTCTTAACTACTTTGTTTAGGTTGAAATGCTTCTTTGTATGGATGAGGGGCAATACTTCCTCTCGAATAAAATTTCTCGTTAATCCCAAATCATTATTCAATTCATCTTCCACTACATAATTTTCAATGACTGGATAGGTTTTATAAGCATATTCTTTCAATTCTTTCTTTGAAGCAAGTAAGAAAGGCCGATACAAATTAAAAGAGTCAAAGGAAGTAGTAAATGGGATAGGATTATATGAAGCCTCTCCTTTAAAGCAACGCCATAAATAACTGGTAACAGCATCGTTCAAGTTGTGGGCGGTAACTACGTCATGCAAGTCAAACTCCTTACAAGCTTTAGTGAATGCCTTATACCTTGATTGCCTACAATAATCTTCCTTACTACCTTTAACATAGGTATTTACACCTACTTCGAAGATTAAAGGAATCTGATTGAAAGAGCAGAAATCACATACTTTAGATTCCGTGAGTCGATCTTGCTTTATAAAATTTCCGTTGTAATGGATTGCTACAAAATTATATCCTTTGTTCTTAAAATACAGGGCGCATGATAGAGAGTCCCAACCCCCGGACAAAGCTAAGAGGAATTCTCGTTTTGGAATAAGCTGTTTGATCACTCTCATTAAAAATACTCTACTCAGTTTTCCTACAAATGTCAATCAAAACTTCATCAGATATTGCTCAACCACTTCTTTCTTCCTCAAATTCAAGGACTTACATGCACGGTCTAAATTATCCTTAAACTCCTCATTAATGAAAATTCCAAGATATTTTTTAGCTGGAGGAGGAGTAGTTGAGACATCTACAGCCCTGCTAAAACAATAAACTTCTTTACGAGGTGTCAGTGCTTTAATGGCGGTGACTGCTTTATTGTTAACTTCCGTAAGTGCAAACCCTTTACAAGGCACCTTTGTCACATGTAACCCAAAGAATTCCGCAGCTTCTTTAAAGTTTTTAGTATGATATTTCTGATTTGGATCAATACCATACTCGAAGGCATTCTTTAAATGGGCCATCTGGTGAAGTAAAGTTCCAAGAATCTCTGTAATAGGCTTATCCAAAAACTCAGCGGAGATGTTTAGTTCAGTTTTCTTCTCATCATTGCTAAACCAGAAAGACTCTCCAACCCAACCACTTGCATTCTTTCTACCCGAAGACTGAACTGTAACTATTACATCCTTATATCGGTCATCTAAAAGCTTGAAATAATCTATAAAGAACTCATATGAACGTTGAAGTTCATTTACAATATCCGAATAAGTATTTTGTTTCATAATCCTTTATACCTTCTATCAAAATCATTCCGCAATTGCAAGGCTTTTCGTGCGTAATCAGCAGCACCCATGAAAGGGCTTTACATTCTTTTTCAGTTATATTCATACTTGTTTGGCATGGATGAGATACTATATAGATACTAAAGTTTCTCGCATCCATGCAATTCTTATAGTGTTCCTAACCCTATCTATATCGGCTCCAGCAACTTTCAATAGTTTATATGCTGGAATCATGAATAAATAGGAGGAATCAAGTATAGTTTTTCGATCAATCTTCAACTTACGTTCAGCAAATTGCAGTGTGCCTTCAATACAATTCCCTGCTTTGCGAGAATCTTCAAGTGTGACAAAAATTTTATTAGTATTTTTATCTATTTGTTTCTGTATTTTAGAACTACTATCTTGTAATTTCCACGCTTGAATAGCTTCCTTACATGCTCCTTCAATATCATTTCGTGTTATTTTGAAAATGCTTACACTCCGATTAACATGATATGATCGGTTTCCCCTAGTAACTAGAAAGATTTTATCTCTATTTGATGTTAATGATGCTATCCACCCAGGAATAACTCTAACATGACCCACTCTAGAAGCTCTACCAGTCATAATTATACTACGCACCCCATCTTGAGTATGATATTCCACTATATTTCTAGGACTCTTCAACCACTTATCGCCTACTTCTGTATGCCTAGTAGATGCTACATAATGATAAGTGCTCCAGTATTTCCCTAATGCTGCCATAGATGCCCATATTCCCGTCCTACTTTCCGCATGATACCTTTCTCCAATCATTCTCGGAGAAAGTGTTCCTTGCACTATTTTAACGGGACGATGCCCACAGTCCCCTGATATAATTCTACAAAGATAATCAGGATTAACATTTTTATTTTTATTTTTCATGAGGATATATTATTGTATATAGAGGAGAAGTCAAGAACTTTCGACTCGAACCTAGGAATTTTACGATTGGTTAAATATATACCCTTTCTTTATTTTCGAGTCGATTAATCGGTTGATAATACTCCGTGCAGTTTCATACTCAACAGGGGTAGGAGTCTTACATCCTTCTTTTAATTCTGTTCCATACCTCCCATAAGCAAAGAACACATTATATAAATCTCCTTCTTTCTCCAACCATGCTTTATAAACTTTGTCAGAGTTAGTTTCGTCGTTTTGATAGTATAGTGTTTTTTCGAACATTTAATCTCCTACTTCTGGACTTTCCAAACGCTTTTCTAAATCCTGATTGTTAACCGTCCACTTACCGTTTTCGAAAACATATACAAAACCGTTATGGTAAATCTTGCTCTCCACACTCTGAATAGTCTTGCCGTAAATAGGTTCAACTGTATCCCATGACTCCCCTCGATCCCTATGATAAGCCACTACAACACCTTCTTCAGGAGATTTAAAAGTGTGACTGGCAGTAGAAGGTTTAACTTCAGGTGCTAGAACACTGATTGAACCAAGGTCAACCAGTTCTTTCACCTTGTCATAAGTCTTGTAATGATCAAAGAGGATACGCCCATTGTGACTGGTATAACCATCCCAATGACTGTAAATCCCTTGGTAGGTTCCGTTATCGAGTTTTAAAATAATTGCTGATCGTGTGCTCATATGTATACTCTATATTGAAAGTTCCGTTATGTCAAATTATTTCGGCGTAGTGACTGCATTCCTCAACATGTCAGCACCCATTTTAAACCTTTTACCATCAGAAACCCTTGCCACAACGTATGGGAACTTTGGACGACGATAATTGATATCCACAATCTCATACTGTTTTCCCTGAACCGTATAAAGCAATGTCCTGTCAAACTCCCCATTGAACGGTGGAAGAGGATTTGGTCTAATAGTTGGTATTGCAGGAGTATAAGATTCCTGCAATACCCCCTTCACTGTTGCCCGAAGATCATTCATACTAAATCGAATCGTTCCAAGAGTAAAATTCATCCCATACTCTTCACTTACCTTCTCCAACGCTTCATCCAAACTCTTTCGAATCTGTTTACATGCTTCTCGATCAATTGTTTGTAATTTCATAATATCAATGTATCGTTTTATTAGTTGTTTGTCAATTTAATTTTGCGCTTTTTTCTAAGTTTTCATGCCCTATCTATGTCAATTACTTTTTTACAAACTCCCCTTTAGTATTAAGGACATAAGGTGTATTAGGCAAAATACCATTTTCTCCTACATAAGCCGTTGATAACTTGTATCTTTCAGTATTTTTATCCCAATACTTGATTACTAAAGTTCCCCTATATCCAGAAGTAGAAGTTCCACTATATCCAGAATTAGAAGTTCCCTTATATCCAGAATTAGAAGTTCCGTAATCTCCAGAATTAGAAGTTCCCTTATCTCCAGAAGTAGAAGTTCCACTATATCCAGAAGTAGAAGTTCCCCTATATCCAGAAGTAGAAGTTCCATTATCTCCAGAAGTAGAAGTTCCGTAATCTCCAGAATTAGAAGTTCCGTAATCTCCAGAATTAGAAGTTCCCTTATCTCCAGAAGTAGAAGTTCCACTATATCCAGAAGTAGAAGTTCCACTATCTCCAGAAGTAGAAGTTCCACTATATCCAGAAGTAGAAGTTCCACTATCTCCAGAAGTAGAAGTTCCCATATCTCCAGAAGTAACAAAAGAACCAATTACCGCTTTTCCACCTTTTGAAATAATAAGGTCAGTTGCTTCTTTTCTATCCCCTATAAAAATCACTTTACATTTAGGGAATTTAACTTTTCCTTCTAAATCTATTACATCGTCTTTATCCACTTCTGCTACGATCCATTTAGCTTTCACATCCCAATTTGCTAGGTTTCCATCACCTTCTCCAAGTAAAAACCCATGTAACCCATGTCCGCATTCATTAGTGGGTTTGAAATCTGGTGCTTCGACAATTCCCATCTGCCATTTGAAGCCGTTATATGCGGTTAAATATTCGTTTACTGATTTAAGAATGTATGTTTTATTCATAATGAAATCCTACTATATATCTTACCTGATTTATTGTCAATTTAATTTTCCAACATTTCATTCACCTTTTTCTTATAGGTTCCGTGTGCCGCAAATCCTACTATTACACTACGGTTGGTTTTCTGGCACAACTGGCAACTCTCGCAAGTAACATTATCCTTATAGCTTGCAGGACAAACCACAATCTTATTTCCTCCTACAGTTTGTAAAGTCTTAGTCTTTGCACCATCAACACTAGAAGGCAACACACAAACCACTGGCGCAATTCTCAACGATACCAGTTTATCAGCCTGTTCTACATTATTAGCCGAAACATTAATAGTAAACCCCGCATCATTAGCAGCCTTAATATAAGTAAGGTTAGTAGGAGAATTGTATTTGTGAGTGTAAGTAAATCCTTTCTTCCCCTTATTCGCCTTTACCAGCTTGGACAATGCACCAACATCAATTTCCTCGTTGTGTCCTATTAAATCACCAGCTTGATTATGCCTCCAAAATTGATTAGGAGGAAAATTTTTTACAGCCTCACAAAATTCATCAAATTCCATCCCCCTAGTTCCCTCTGTAATACGTCTCCAATGAATTGCTAATGGCCCTGTAGAAGCATAGCACCCTCCATCATTCCTTCGAGACATTGGACAGGAATCAGGGCAAGACAGTTCCGAAGTAGTTGAAACTGGAATAGGCCCAACCTTGGAATTCGATGATTTAATAGACAAATGTGTTTTCATGATGGAAATAATCTATCCTTTATATGGAAATATTGCAAGAAAATTTTTTATTTTTCTGCGTTGTGGTAGGTGGTAATGGTAACTTGACGATGCTTTTGGATAACCTTCTCAAGAACTACCTCATTTTTAGTAGCTCCCATATATGTCCTCCTCCAAAAGGTTTCATTGTCATTGTAAATTGGTAAAGTATATCCATCAACATTAAAATATCCCATGAATACAACCTTATCATACCACTTCTCAAAGGATTTCTCTGTCTTGAATACTTTTAAATTAGGATTGTTTTCCATACTATTGATTCGCCACTCGAAGGATATATTCAGCACTATTCCGAACTGTAAACCCCTCCCCGCCAGCCATCTTTACAAAACAAACCACTTCACGCCTATTAGAATTATCACGTTGTTCCTTCACACTCAAAACATGACGAGGATTCAAAAGCAATATCTCATCATCTTTAGGAGTGCTACCCATCAAAGTCAATTTAATCAGTTTCATGTAAAAGAATCTATACGGTTAGTGGGGAATTGTCAACTAAATCTTTTCACAGTCAATGATTTCAAAGCCTTCATACTCGTAATCCCTTCGATTCGCCAAGAAATTCATAGCCCTCAACCCATCCTTAGACTTTAAAAGGAGTTTCAATTGCATCTCATCCTTCTTCGAATCCTCGTAATCCTTCAATGCATCCTCATAATCATCCCACGCCTTTACAATAGACCTTCGAATAGGACAATCCTTCATTAAATCTGCCTGTTCACGAGGAATTACAGGCTCTTCTGGCTTCTCATAATCAAACGAATACCAGTAACCCTCTTTATTCCTCTCCTCCACAATCTTCAATGCTGCCTTCCACAAATCATAAATAGTAGGAACCATGAAATACCTGTCACCATGCTTTTCATGCAAGACCAATACCTTGTCGAATCGCTGAACGTCAATATTTAAATCCTCTGAATATTCCCCCGTATTGAACTTATTACAGATTTTTAAAGCGTTCTCCTTAGTCAAACTAATCATTAAGGTCTGCTGAATACTTGAACGCATCTTGTCATGAACTGCCAAAATGTTGTATCCATACCCATAACAACACGCAACAGGGTAATAGTAGGAACCATTACGATCAATAATGTCATACTCTTCTTGACGTTTAATTGCCCCTCTAAGAGTATGACCACCATATTTAGGATTCATAGTCTCCCTGTGATGAAATGTCCCTGACTCATGCTTCTCCCACCCATTATTCAATAAATCTTGTTCGGTAATCATTGTGTAATCCTATACAAGTTCTTCAGATTTGTCAATAGTTAATTTTTCCTCCAATTCCCATGAGTCCTCCATATCCCCATTGCATACATATACTTCTTCTCCCCTTGCAATGTAGCAGTTCCCCTATTGTAAACTACCCCTTTAATAATGTCATTCATAGCACAATACTATACAGGAGGATAGAAAATGTCAACTATTTTGTTCAGATCATACTCCACTTGACCTGTTATAGGAACTGAATGAGGCCGATACGTAGTCCCAATATCGTAATCATGCTCCTTATCCAAGAAATACCACTCCACAACCTGCCTACTCTTCAATTCAACATGCTTAGGACTTGGATATTCCCCTCGTATATACCCCCTCTCCCCTTGCTTCTCACATGGACGATCATTATAGAAGTCAATTGCGTAGTATTCACCATCCTTAATATAGATTCGAGTATTATCCCCCCATCCAATCATCCTCCCTCTCCTCTATATTAATCGTGTCGTAATGCTTGGCAGACTTTATCCATGCCTGTAACTCTTCATGTTTCATGCCCACACTCTATATACTTCCTCCCATTATGTCAACTAAATCTTTTTTAATTTTTTTCTTGTGTTTAAGAGGAGTTTTTGATACTCTGTTAACACTGAAGGACGAAACCCTAGCCAGATATTATAGACTCAACCTACCCTCGTCTATATTTCTCCGCTACTTTGTCCCATTAATGCCTCGAAAACCCTTAGAGGAGGCGTATAAGCTCAAAGAACCCTACTCCAACACCTTCTCTTTGTCAATAGTTTTCGCCAATGCCTTCCTATAAGCAGATATATAATGCTCCTTCAACCTCTTCACCCTCTTAATCTCCATCTCATATCCACTAATTTCATCATCAAACCCCTTCACCAATTCCCAATACTCCTTGCGAATACCCTCCAACATCCCCTTATTCGGCATAAATTGTAGCTTCCCCAATGCCAATTCTACCCTCCTCTTAAAATCTATCGTGGTTCTAGGTTTCATATTTCTTACTCTATATATTCCTCCCATATATGTCAATTAAATCTTTTTTCTTGCATTTAATAGGAGTTTTTGATACATTATAACCATCGACGGACACCAAACGCAAACGAATATCATACAGATTACTTGCCCTAATAACTCCAAAAATTACCCTGTCTCCCACCACTAACACAATATACCCTCCTCTAAAGGATTCTGTCAAGCTTTTAATTGTTTTATTTCGTTCTCGACTTCTTGATACTTTTCTGATAAATTGTATGGTTGCCCTACTCTCTTATCCCCCCTTTATGTCAACTAATTATTTTTCAATTTTTTTCCTTGTCTTTTAGGAGGGATTTTGATACTATATTATAACTGAGCCGAGGAAGGTAGACAGATATTATAGACTCAACTTGCCCTAATCCCTTTTTTAAAACACCACCTTTCCCACAACTACAACTATACTACCTCCTCTAAAGGATTCTGTCAAGCTTTTAATTATTTTATTTCGTTCTCGACTTCTTGATACTTTTCTGATAAATTGTATGGTTGCCCTCCTCTAAACAAATTTTTCAACTGTTCAATAAAGTTTTCCATATAGAGGAGAAACAGAGAAAAAAGTCTCGTTTTTTTGACCCTCTTATGCTATGCTCCCTCCTCCCATGCCCTATACTGTTTTACAATGTTTTACAAGTTTATAATTTTTCCATCTAGAGGAGAGACAGAAAAAAGTCCTGTAAAACACTGTATAACCTCCTCTATACCTATGAGAAATTTGTAAGTGGTTTAGGAGGAGGCATTTAGATTTTCCATATAGAGGAGAAATAGAGAAAAAAGTCGCGTGTGGAGGAGGTATATAAAAAATTTAAAAATGTAGCTGCAACCTAACTATCAGCGGGTTTTCGTGTTAAATAAAGGTATGAATATGAATATGAAAATATCACAACGATCAAAAGCAATTATAACCTCCTATGAGAAAGGATACAGGGTTATTGAAGGATTTCCATATAATCCTGCTGGTAAAGAGCTATCTACACATTTATGGAAAGCTAATATTAAGAGTCCATACAAGCAAATTACGGTTAACTGTGATAAGAAAAATGTAGTTATTCCTATACACAGAATGGTAGCGTATCAGAAGTATGGGATGGAGATGTTTAAATTAAATGTTGTGGTTAGACATAAGGATGGAGACTCATTAAACAACAGCGATGACAACATAATACTTGGGACTTATGAAGATAACTATTATGATATTCCCGAAGAGGTTAGGAAGTTAAATTCTATTAAAGGAGGGATAACTTACAAATATAGAAAGCGCATTGGTTATATACGTCCTATTAACACTGAATGGAAAGATAGGGTTAAGAAGTATGAAAGTATTGAAGAGAAGGTTAAGGAGCTAGGAACGAAATATGGGTTATCTATAAGAGCTAGAGCTATTATAACGGCATACGATAAAGGATATAGGATACTTGATGGTAGAGTATATAATCCTATTGGTAAGGAATTAAAAGCTAGTATTCAAGATTATGAAGGCAGGAAGCAAAAAAATATAAAGATAACTAGTGAAAAGAGATGTTGTATTGTTCCTATCCATAAGCTAGTAGCATATCAGAAGTATGGGATTGATGCATTATTACCTAAGATAGTTGTTAGACATAAGGATGGGAACTCATTAAACAATTTAGAGGATAATATTCTAATTGGGACGCATCAGGATAATATGTTTGATATATCCCCCGAAAAAAGGAGTGAGAAATCTAAGAAGGCGTGGATTACTAGAAGAAAAAATCCTAATTATAATAGGGGTGGCAGGAAGAGAAAGTATAACATCCCACAAGATATTATTGATAGTATGTTACAAGATAAGGTTACTGGAATGAAGTGTATTACTATATCGAAGAAGTATGGACTGAACTATAATCTTGTTTATAATACGTTAAAGAAGTGTGGTGTATAAAAATAGCCAACTCCTCCTCTTAAACTTTAAAATCTCTCCTACAATTTTTAATTATTTCTCTGAATCTCCTATAAATCTTGCAAGGCTATCAAATTTTCCTATAGAGGAGAAGCATGGAAAAAAGTGCAAGTTATGACCAGTTATAGGCTATTACTTCTCCTAGGGTTCCATCATATTTATTAGTGGAACTGTATGCATCCGTTATTATCACCTGCTACTTTACATGCTTCATACCAATTATTATAACGGGTAATGAATCTGTCGTGGGGATCGATTATTTGAGATGCTTTGGATTGGTATTTTTCGAAGTCTAGTGTTAATTTACGGCATACGATGGTTCCTAGAGTTCCTTCACAGTCGGAGAAGTTGATTAGTTCCCAAAATGGGCCTTCAGTCATATTCCAAGCACTGGCACAAGCACTAAGGAAGGGTGGTTTATATTGGGGATTGTATTGGATAGGAGTATAACCTGCTAGTTCTGCTAGTTTTTCTCTCCACTCACCATAACCAGAGTATGATCCAGCACGAAATCTTAGTTCATCAATATTTTCTCCAATATAGAGGTGGTTAAGGATGAAAGGTTGTTCTCTACCAATGAAGGATTGACTATTATAGATTCTGAGTGTATTATCTTCAGTGGGGCAGCCTTCATTATTTCTAGTGCTGTAGCTATTTGCAAGTGAAGGTGAGGATGCCATCTACCATTTCTTTCTTTGGGTGCTACAATGCCGATTTGATCGTTAAGGTGTATTCTATCACCCATAGTAAACGTAGGGTTCTCAAGGTGTCCAAAAATCCATACTCTTCCACAATGGTAAGCAATGTCTAATCTTCCTCCCCATACCTTGAATAGGAGATAACACATTTGTTCCTGCATCAACCCAATAGTCAACACCTAGATGGATTGTAGATTTAGTTTCATGTCGTTTATCGAACACTGATGATCTATCTTCCATATACCCACCATAAAGTGATCCACCGCCTAGTTCTTGTTCTAGTTCAATGCTCCAGTGAGGATTGCCTTTAATCTTTTCTGTATAGTTGGCAAGATTAAATTCGATCCAGTAGTCGGATAAGTATTCAAATAGTTCAAAGGGATACATAATTATGATCCATCTTTCCACCCATTATAAATATCATAATTTTCAGTGTCTTGGAAATCGATTTTAATTTCTATGTCCCTATTGTTAGATGAATCATGAAGTTTTAGAATATATGGACTTTCAACTTTCTCTATATCCTCTTGGAATTGTTCCGTTTTTATATAATCAAAATAGTATTCTACTGTTTTTTCCATCAGAGGAATAGGGTTATCTATAACCATTTCAACTTCCTCTTTAGTTGGAAGTATTTTAAGGCACTTTAAAAATCCGTATAACCAGAAATGAGGGTCTTTTTTAACATCAACGAATTTTTCACCCCTGCAAGTTTGTTTGTAACGGTAGCAGCAACACTACCAGTAACTCCTAGTAATACATTCTTCATGATATAAACTCCTCCACTAGTCCGTTATAGACATCATAGTTAATAAGTGTTCCAACTCCCCATTGATTGTAAACCATATATTGACGAATACCTTTCTTAATGTTGGCTAAGTCGTTTGCTGCTACCTTATCGCAGCCACACGCCATAGTTTTCATTGATGCAGTCTTAAGTTCTTCATCAGTAGCATTTACAAGCAGTTTAAATCCAATGAGTTTAGCTTCTGGACGAGCAGCCTTCATAAGTGGCAACACCTTTGGAAGTGGAACGAGATTGAGGGTTAAGCTGTTTGTGGAGGATAGCTTCCCTTCATATTTTGCTAGTCCATAATCCGACACAGCAGCAGTTGCAATGATAATGTCTGGATGAGATTCCTTAATATATTCAACAACCCCATTTGAATAGTCATCATAAGTGACGAAGGTTTTTTCGTGGTATTGTAGAACATGCGGCGTCATTTCAATATGAGCATCCGTAAGGTTTTTTAGTCGTGCAATACCACCTAATTCAGAAATATTAACTATAGCATCAAAAGGGGTGCGGGAATTTTTAGCATGGAAGAAGAACACTTCATGCCCTTGTAGAAGGAAAGCTTTAGCAAGTTCTGAACCAGCTTTACCAGATGACATGTTTCCAATATGTCTCACTGAATCGATAGGGACTTTTGTGCCACCAGATGTAATAAAAATTTTCATTGTTTGTAGTATATATCAAGCAGTGTAACTTGTCAATAACGAAAATCTTCCAATATTCTTCTTTTTACATTACGAAAACTAATATAAGATAGTTGTATAAAGTGTTCTCGTTAAATATATTACATGTGGTGGTAGAGGGTGGTTTAAAGTGGGTAAAAAATGGGAGATTTTACCATATATAGGAGACAAAATATATAAAACAGGTAATTTTAGTGGTAAATCCTTTATTATCAGCTTAAAAAGTGGGTAAATTTAGCCACTATAATCGAGGATTAAAGACTTGAGAGGGGTTAATTACGATATCATTAACTAGTAACTGTATTTGTTAATTAACGTTTCTCTTTTCGAGAACCCACGATTGTATGGGCTGATTAATGGAACGGGTGGACACTGTGCAGTCTTAAATACAGAATTCTTCAAGCCTTTAAAACTCTTATCAATCTCTTTCGAGAACGTAGGAAAATCACAATACTCATAGATACTCTTATTGTCATATACTTTAAGAACAGGGAAGTAATCAGGAGTTAGAGTCTTATTTAAGAAGTCTTTGACAAGTTGGTTCTTACTCTTATTCTTACGGATAATTTCGCAGCACAATCCAGACTGAATAAGGTAGTCAATTGGGTCTACACCTTGACTATCAGGAAGTTCAGCAGATGGTTTACACTTACTGTTATAAAGCGAGTAAGGGATTACTTCATCCTTGAATATCTGATCATTAAGGTATTTCGATAACTCATAGCATTCAGTCTTACTTAGATCAGCAATCAAAGCCATAACACCAGCATAAGAGATATCAAGGTAAGCCGAGAATCCAAGACATAGCTCTGTATGGTTGGTAGTAGATACAAGCAGAGAATTAAACCTATGGCAATTATACAATCCAAGGCAGGTTCTAAGTGTAGCTTGCATACAGGACTTAGCTGCTTCTGTTAGTTCAGTTGTAAAGGAATTCTTGTCAACTTCGAGAATCTTTTCATAGATATCTTGAATAGGTTCGTTGTAAAGAGTCAATCCAAGCTTCTCAACCATGTGTGTTACATTGTCGAATATTTTCTTAGTGTTATAAGAGGATGGGTTGGTAATGGCTACAATACGATCTTTATCAAATGCTAGAGATAGTAGAGCAACGACAATAGACGAATCCAATCCACCAGATAAATGCACTTGTGGTCGCTTATTACCGTTAAGTTCATACATTTCTTTAAGAGCAAATATAAGAGCTTCAGTAATTTCTTTATATTTGTTAGATTTTGCATAACTTTCAATGCTAGTATACACAAAATCTGAAGTATAGGGTCTATCAATGAAAGGTTCAACTATTTTAACATCTTCCTCAAATGATTTAAGACATGTAATTATACCTCCTCCTTTATCATAACACATTGAATTACCATCATAGATCAGAATATTTTTACCGATGTCTCCTAATCCGACAGCATTAACACTTACAACTGGAATATTTAAGGTGTAAGACATGCCACGGTATAGTTCATCTCTTACAAAATTTTTACTATAGTAGAAGTAGCTTTGGTTTACGGAGATAAGAATTTGTGCTCCAAGGTCTTTCATCTCCTGTGGAATGTTACGGGTGTGATCCATATACCAGCAATCTTCACAAATAGGAGTGCCGATAGTATATTCCTTATTACCCTGTAAATAGACTTTGAACACCTTACTATATGTTCCTTCCTCAAAGTATTTACGCTCTTCGTGATGTCCAGTATTGGCTAAGAGTTGCTTGTCATAGACTTGAATGCGTCCGTTGTTAATAACTGCCACAGAGTTACGAAGACGAGGAAATCCATTCTTACGTTGTCCATGATAAGAAACGAATCCAATAATAATACATAGTTCAGGAGGAGCAATCATAAACAGCTTATGAATCTTTTTCTCCTGATCAAGAATGAACTCTTGACGATCCCATAAAGCACCGCAACAGTATCCACTAAAAGCAGTTTCGGGGTAGACAATTACATCACAATCCTTATTAAGCATGGATTGTAATAGAACATCTTGAATTTTTGCGTAGTTACCTTCAATGTCACCAGTAACCAGTTTAAGTTGTGCTAGTTTAATTCTCATTAGTAAATTATTTTAATAGGGACAGGTGGATTAGTTTCAAAACATTCTTCCCATATTCTGCCATACTCTTGCATTTTATCAACGTTCACATATTTACTGGATAATTCGAGATATTCCTTATCTTTTAATAGGCGTTCTCTTGCATAATAATGTTCTTTTCTAGCGTTAAATTTACATGCTGCTCTATCTAAAAACACTATATTTATCATGTCTACAGCGGCAGATTCATCTTTTTGATTATGTGCTATTTCAAGAGACTTTTTCTCCGCATGATATTCAGCACTTATAAAAAATTCTTGTTTATATGTTTCAAAATTTTTGTTATCTGTTTCACTTTTTAATAGAAAGTTACTATAAAGTGTATTGTTGACTAATAAATGGGCGCATTCGTGGTATATTGATTATATGCTGTGGAAAAGAAGTATTTACAAAAATAGTATTATAAAATCCTGTTGTAACCCACATTGGAGCATTGTATGCTACACTATCAATATAGTTAACAATAAGTCCTGTAAGTTTTTGTGTTAAAGTTTCCAAATGTTCAATGTTTGGATATCCGTTTCCAATAAAAGAAGGAGTTTTAACAGTGAATTTATCCCACCAATTAGTCATATTATGTAGCTTTCACAAATCCTATTCCGTCACAATTTTGGCATTTTCCTCTTTCGAAATTATCACCCCAATCTGGATGAGGGTATGGTAATACACTGACACCTGTTTCATCCCAATACTCATATCCTTCATTATCACAGCACATACATTTCATATATTTTGTCTTTCCTGTAATAATGTTTCTAAGTTCCTCTGTTGTAATATCAATAATCATATCATTTTGATGCAAATATTTCATGGTTCATATACCGATCAGACTGTTCAAGGTCGCGGTCAAGGATGTGAATTGCTCCGATATCATCCACATCGTTTGAAACCTTCACAGTGTCGTTCTCGAAGTTGTAATTATGCCATGTGACAGGAACTTTGGCAAGGTAGATTTCACGAAGGACATAAAGGGAATCAGTAACAACGTGGGTATCAAACGCAGCAGTTCTAAACCCTGCAAGAAACCGGACAAAATTGGAGATTTCATCTGCACTCCGACCATTCTCAGGGTAGAGGAATACCATATGCTTTGATTCTGCTGGCTTTTTACCAAACCACGCCTTTTTATACTTCTCAACGATTTTGGAAGTGTTCTCTGAAATATGAATATGAATTCTGGTTTTGGTCGTTTTCATGTAAGCAATCTACCTGAAATGTGTGAATTTGTCAACAAATTTATTCAGGATCGGGTATTTTATTTCCGATTACGATTTCTGGATATACCACTTTGATCCTATTGAAATAGGATCAAAGTGGTTTGGGTTTAAGCCATTTTAAAAAGTTAAACATTTAGATTCTCCACGATTCTGATTGCTATACAAAGAGGAATTCTGATAACACTTTCTCCTTTATTATCCGAAGCTAATTCTTTTAGATTGTCAATAAACGATATGCCGTTGTTGCCATAGGCTATACACTGTAAATTCAAAACCTTTTCAAGAGGCGTAATCAATTTATAATATTCTTCCTTATAATCTAAAATTATTTGTGGAACAGTTTCTCCGTCTGCTCCAACATTTTTCAATCCGTTTATTATGAATGGATACGATCAATGGGAGATATAAAAAGAACCATTGAAAGGGTAGATGATCTACACTAAAGGTCAACCACGTATGTTTAAAATATCGCCAGTATGTTTCCAACCTCTTCATATTAAACTTTTCCCTTTTCTGCTCTCAAACAGTTATTAATATCAAGCTGTGCATACTGTGGAACGCCATACGCAGTTAGTGCATTATATTTAATTGTAACTCTTTTCCCAATCCACTTCTGTTTATCCTTTAAGAATTGTGTTGCTTGTGCCATATTACCTTTAAAAGTAGCATCAAACACGTTTCCGTTATCCTGTTTAACAGTAATAATTTTTGCCTTACCACTCCAATTTCCTGATCCCTCTTGAATGTCAACAATGGTCATTTCTTCATCCATTTCTGGCTTAATTTTTAGAAGAGCGTGAGAACGTTTATTTTCATAAGGCATATTTAGATCACGAACAATAGCACCTTCATGTAAATCTTCAATGATCGAGTTATAAATATTCATAACTTCCTCTTCACTGTTCGCAATTTGAGTTTTAACCTCTCTGTAATAAGGATTATCGTTGAGAAGCTTAGGAATTTCCGCAGCACGAACCAAATATTTTTCATCTTGGTCAACGGTTGCATCATACAAGTCATAGATATAATACAATACGACTTTTTCTGATGCTGCCAAGTCTGCTGAAGTAGGTTTTTTCTTGCGAACCAAGCTAATCAACTCGTTTAGTTTTTCACGCAGATCATAGTTAAATAATTCTCCATCGAGCACAGCATCAGGATATTTTTCAAAGAACGCAATAAGGGATTTTTCAATATGAGGAACACTAATCCACTTCTCACCCTTTCTTGAAAACAGCCCATATCGTGTTCCAATACAGCGAACCCCGTTAAACTTTATCTGCACTCCAACAGGGTATTTAACCTTACTTTTACGATCATTGAAGTGCTTTGCCAGCATACATTCCACATAAGGCATCTCATCAATTTTAGAGACATCTGTGAAGTATCCGGTCTTACTTCTCTTATCAAACTTTGCTTGCGCTTCTGCTAATGCTTGTTCAGAATCCGTAGTTTGATTAGCCTTACCAGTATTTTTACCAAAGCATTCAGTAGGGTCGTGTTTAGTGATCGTTCCTCCTACCTGTCCTGCCTCTGTCCAGTATTTATTTCCCTCAATGAAAATAGTCCACTGTTGAATTGCGCCAGTTGATGTCCGAGAGTAAAGAGTAGGTAGTGATTTCATATTGGTAAGAATACTACACGATTTCCTTTGAAACGTCAAGAGATATTTTAGGAGAATATTGAATAATCTTCTTACACACTGAACAAAACGTAGTATTCACAGTTGAAATAACGACTGGTTTATGATTCCCCAACTGACATGGAGTTAATTCTTTCTTTTTACGTCCTTTTTTCATTTAATCGTTGTCTAGATTCTTTAATGATTTGAATAAATGCAAGCTGGTATCGTCGTAAACGTTATCAATTTGAATACGAGCATCCCAATAAAGGTAGGATTTTTTATTAATCTCGCTAAGGTATTGATATGCACACCCGCCCTTTAAACGATAGAAGGTTCGCAATGAAAAGGTTGGGACAAAAAGATCGTAGAAAAGGTATTGTGCGCCTTTGTATTTCCACCACTTTCCTAGCTGGTAACAGTAACACCAATACCATTCATTGTCTTTTTTCTCTGAATTTGAAAGGGTGCTGCGTTCTTCCTTTGTCAGCTTCATACAGTATTTTACCTCTTCACGTTCTGGAAAGGGTAGAACACTGCAATGTTCAATATACCGAAGAGGCCCATCATACCCATGTCCTTCCTTTTCAAGAGATTGCAACTCATATTGATATAGGTCATCGGCTTCAATACCGTTTGCTTTTGCCCATTGACTAAAACTGCAATACCAATCAAGCTTTAAAATCTTCAATTTCATTCAAGCACTATAGCAGAATGAAATAAATTAGCAAGTAAAATATTTTTCTATATAGATGACAAAAGCAGAAAAAATTAAGGTTCTGATCCTTGTTCTGCTTTATGTTCCAAAGTATCTTTAGCGTGATCAATTGCGCCTTCTATATAGCTTTGAATCGTTAAATCAGTCTGTTCTTGTTCGGTGGAATTAAAGACTTGTTCATCTTCTTGATTTGCAAACTTCCAATCTACCAAGTCAAATTCCCAAGAATGTTCATGATGCGTTCCTCTTTCACTTCCATACTCATAATCGAATGAATCATTGGAGTATATAGGCTTTACACTATACTGTATTTCAACGTATAGTGTATTGGTTTCGACGCCATACTTAGCATCGTATTTACTTATTACGTCTTTGGGAAACTTATCAATAGGAATTTCAAGTTCACAACTATATTTGACTTCTCCCCTAAGATGACGAGTGTTAAATGGAACTCTTAAGGAAGTCTGTTGGAATTCTTTTAGGATGTTACGTGCAAGTATTTTAAATTTCATATAACTATTTATCTCATTTTGTCGTTGTTTTTAAGTTTTAACTGAAGAGAGTCAGAGAAATCAGTAATTACATGTTCAACAACGATAGTATGTTGCGCTTGAGTTGCGTGATTTGCTCTTAGATAGGTTTCTAATGTCATATTACATGGATAATTTTGGAGAAACGTCTACTGGTTTAGGATCAGATTTAGTTTGGAATAATGTCTGAGGAGGGACAACGGTTTGATTAGTCCTAAGTATTTGATTTTCTCTCTGCAAAGCTTCAACACGATCTTGCAAACCATAAAGTTCAGACATTACATCATAAAGTAATCTTGAAAGGTCTGTGCAATGTGTATCGTCTACTAGTTCTTTAACGGAAGTGTATTTTTTCATAGGTTAATATTTAGTATGGTAAATCTGCAAGTCAACAGTTATTTTTAGTTATTGGTAGGAATGATGTTATTCTCCAATGAGGAGGCCAATTTTCTTCTCCTCGTTTTCCAAGAGATTCGTTAACTACACCATCATAAATTCTAATACCGTCTTTAACAATCCAATGCCACCCATGCTTTCGATCAGTTCTTAAATGACATATAGCTAAGTCTGATATTGGAACATTTTTGGACATCCTTACGCATCGCATAGGACAACTATATCCTAACGTATGCAGTGCTTTGGCTAACATTCGTGTAGTGGTTGCTTTTTCGTGTCCAATCAGCATTTTGGGCTGCTTGTAGCTTTCTTACTCTTTCTACATTTAAAGCATACAAAGTTTGTTTTTCTTCCTCCTCGTGCTTTCTTAATCCTTAACCGTTCTTCTAAACTTACAAAAATCTAAGGTGCGTTAGCACCGTTGATCATATGTTAGATTCTTCATTCACTGACGAGCACCCCTTCCTTACGGAAGGTGAACCTCTCATCTCCAGAAGCGTTAA
>Ga0302268_1000545_pt1 | contig 23447 bp, 26 predicted proteins | sample III_Bog_E2_1_FD_194554 | JGI IMG/M metagenome (GOLD analysis project Ga0302268, IMG submission 194554) | Peat permafrost microbial communities from Stordalen Mire near Abisko, Sweden - III_Bog_E2_1 | ecosystem: Environmental > Terrestrial > Soil > Wetlands > Peat | place: Sweden: Abisko... | reverse complement strand
ATTAACTCAGAACAAATAAAGCTCATGAACTAACTTTATAGACTTAATTAAAGAATAGACATAGTTTAAAAGACTATTATTGTCTATGAAATTTACGATGAATAGACTGAGAACCAATTGACAAATTTACATGCTATTGCCTCAAGAATCATGGATCCATAAATTCCCATTGAGATTATCAAATAATAAATTGAGGACGATGTTTTTAAATATTACCATAAAGTTGACCCTAAAGATCTCACTGATCACAAAACCATCAAGGTATTTACCTTTCAGCTTGAAGATTAAGGGAAGTCTTAATATTAATGGGAAAAAAAGATTCAGATTTATGACAGCACCTTAGATGGAAAGGCAATCAGAATAGTTACTATTCCTTTACCTAAACATTTCTTTAAGGCTGATGATGTGCAAGCTAAAGTAAGTGAAGTTGATAATATGAGAATTACAAAAGCAAAATAGACAAGGGGTTTAAGTTATGAAAAATTAGAACAGAAGCAACAATAATGGGATTAAAAAATTAAGGCAAGAGAACACTAATTTGAGGAGGAAGAAGGTAGAAACCATCTTAGAATGTTCAGACTTTAAGCCCTCAGATCAGTTCTTGCAAACAAAACTCAATCAATCAGTCTTTGTGGCATCTTAGAGTTCAAGAAAAAAGATCTTCTTGCTGATAAAAAAAAAGAGTTAGCTAGCATTTTTAAATTCCCAAGTGAACTCCAGCCCCAATTTATTATGTATTCCTTTAATCCAAAAACACCAAAAATGCCTGAATATGTTAACTCTCCTGATATTAGTACTATTTATAACCTGAACAAATCCACTGAAGAAATGACTTTGCATAAAGGAGGAAAATAAGAATTATTTAATAAAATTCATTTCACTGATAATAAAGAAGTGAGTATTAGTCTCTATAGCATTCGACTTGCTACCAATAACCCTTATATGGCCACAGCTATATAAAAATTTACTAATGGCTGGAGTACCACCGTTTCAAATTCAATAATTCCTATTGGTTTTGTTGTTTCCTCAATATATGATGGCCTGAACATCAAGGAAGATCCAAACAGCAGCAACTTTATTGAAGCTGATACATCTTTTTATACTACAAGCAAGATGTAACCTAAAAACACTTAAATAATCAAATTTTCAAATCTTGCAGTGATGTACAATTAATTTAAGGGTTATTATTTGGAAGACAATGTTGAATTAAAGGATTTCTATACTCTCGAAAAATTGAAAATAAGCAAATTATAGGCCGATGAGGATATGATTCCCCAGTCCATTGATAGGTTAACTTTCCTATTCTATTTCTGCAAAATTAACAAAGAATTCCTTTAAAAGTTTACAGCCATTGAAAATGAAGGATATGATAAGATTATCAAAGCAATAGAAGATTACATTCAGACAGTTTGCGAATTAATTAATCATATCAACGATACTCTGCTCGCCAAAAACTAAAATTTGGAGAACAGATGCAAGGATCTCCGTAAATATTTGCAATTCATCAAATTCTTACTGTCTTCAACCATTATGATTAAAAATATCATTACCAACAAGGCACTAGCTGTGACTGGAAACATTAGAAACTTCTTTGACGGACTTAAATTGAAGGATAGTTGGATTATTTCCTATATAATATCAAATGAAGCCAAAATAATATAGGGTGAGCCCATTCACTACTATGATTTCTTACTAAGGTTTATTAAGAATGAAAAAAAATAAAATGACAAGTAAAAAAATGATAATTAAATTGCTGATGATGAAAATATAGGATCCATTTTTGTCACCATTCACAAATTTAAGGCTGATCAAATAGCTAAAAAGTTTATCTGTGATAAGGCTAGGGTAGTTGAAGCAATTAAGAGCTATTGTCAGATTATTCGAAAATATGACCGTTTGGTGGTTTAAAAAAAGAAAATGTTCGATAAATTTGAAATTGAGAAGAAGGTTGCTCGCTTACTGTGCGTTATTGGATTACCTGCTGAAGCTGCTAAAATTTATCAAAGACTTCATATGGTTGAGAAAGTGGAAGAGTGCTTTAAGCAAATCATTATTTAAATTCGGGGAGTCAAGAGAACTAATAAAATATTGGAGTTTGCCCAATTTTTTGAAGATGAGTTTGCCTATACTCTTGCCTAAAAATACTATCAGAAGGCTTATTGCACAGCTAAAACAAGTGAGAGCAGAAAAAAGGCACAGGAAAATTTATTGTAATGCAGAAAAAGGCAGCGTACTGAGCGAGTCAACGACGTTGCTATTATCGTCAGATATACTGCTGATAAAGGCAATGAGGAGGACTTTGTGAAGACTCCTTTCAGCACCAGATAAAAAGAGAATTCAGTTGCCATTGAAAATGCTGAGACTCAATATCCTCGTTTATTAACCAAGTTGTCGTGGGATGAGTCTAAAAAAGAATCAGTCATTCTAAATTAGACGTACCTTGAAGATGTATCAATCTCATCGAAATGATTTCAGAACAATATTATCTATCAATTAATCTAGTATAAGGATTTACCAAATATGAATTATTGTGACAAATAAAGTAATAATGTTATATGACTTTATCGAATTCTACTTTTTAAAAAATAGAATCTGAGTCATCATAAACTTTCAATTTATCAAATTTAAAATATTCAGTCAAATCTAATCATCTCAATTAAATTGCTATTTAATTTACTCTATTTAATAAGATATAATCAGATGGATATTGAAAACCCTCTAGAGAAGAATGTAGAGGAAAAGGTACGCTGCCTATTCGCTCAAATGTATATCACCAACTCCAAGTTTCATAAATTGTTCCCTTTGCATAAATAGGCGAGACATTTACTAGATACATCAGTCACACTTCTCTCTCATAAACGAAAGAAGGCAAACGAAAAACTAACGAACATGAAATTTCTGAAAGATAACAAAACCATCGTTTTAGGCTATGATAAAACTTCAGAACGAGGAGATATTAACTTTATTGACGCAGCCGAACCAAAAATCAGTGATTTCTACTATAATAAACTGCAGGGTGGACTGGGAGGAATTAGCTGCTTTGAAGATGGGCGTTTTGTCTTAGCGGCTGATAAAAAGGGAGTCTTTGCATACGTAGATCTTTCAAAGGGGCCAAATATCGAGGACATTAAAGCTAACAGCATACAAACAATCTTTGAGGGAGTCTTAGATATTAGTTTATCGCCTTTCCAAACTAAAGTTGCCTGTGGAATGAGTGATAACAGATGTTTAATTTTGGATATTGGTAAGGAGAAGGCCCGCGTGCCACCTTTTCTCAACAAAAAATTTACAGGCCATGTATACGGGATTAACTGTATTAACTGGCATCCTTTTAAAGGCCTTATACTAAGTAGTTCTCTTGATCTGCATGATACAATAAAGTTATGGGACCCTCATACATAACAGTTAGTGCAAGACATAAATTTACATAGTAACGCTACAATCACTCGCAGTCAATTTCATCCTGTTGGCAATACTTTTTTTTCTATTGGCAAAGACAATTTCGTATTTGAGTATGAGCTGCGCTTTAGAGGCTACTTGAATAAATTTAAGCTTGAGTTCGAGCCAACTGCACTTTAAGTTATGCACAATGGATATATTGCTATTGGTGACAGCAATGGTAATATAAGCTGGTTTGACAAATAAGGTGGATTTCTAAAAAAAGTGGAAGGCAATTCCGGCATTGTTATGATGGCATCAGACTGGAGCAAGAGTCTATTGGCTGTGGGGAGAGAACGCGAGCACACTTTTTAATTTTACACTCATTAAGATGCCCTCAATTTATAACTAGCATGATCCATCTACTAATATAATAGTTATCAATGAATTATAGATGTTAAACCTATCATAAGTCGTTTACTTCATCATGGATGTTGCGCATCAAACTTTGGTATTCATTGGAAAAAGGCGATTGATTAGAGTTACGTTCGATATCCATCTGGTTGCGCAGTTACTGCAGTCTGCCTTTAATGGGATTATTGGGAGTGAATTGGTTGCTACTGCGGACAGGAGGCTGAATATCCTGCATGTCTTCTTCGGCCTTGATTTGAATGACTGTCGGTTTGCGGAATATCATTTCAAATGAATTATTTAATTATTATCATTCTGTCAAATAAAATAGTTTTTGAAATCGCATAAGTTTCGAAAATATTTTTGTTACTATCATCATAGTTTGATTAAATACCCTTGATCAATTATTTTGTTGCCGGCTATTATACGAATCGAACATTATAATAACTCTGCAAAATTTGATTTGAATGAAGGAAAAGACAGTTCGGCGCATTGTATTTGATGACCAAAAAAACAAGTGTCGCTAGTTCATTAAGGGCTTCGAAGATTATGATTCCAACTTCATACATGAAATCTATGGCCGCAAGAAATACCTTGTTGCTCTGGTACCTCTTCATCTATTTAGCAATAACTTGCCGATTAGGAATCTAAGTGCCTCGAAATTGTTTTCTAAGATCTGGAAAGTTTCTTTAGAAAGGAGGATGAACAATCCTTTGTTTAAATGTTTAAAACCAATACTGCTAGATACATTGACATCTTCAGTGAAATCGCAGATGAACTCATGCCTATCCGACTCAAGCAAGTGGACCCAGATGAAGTATTCAAAGTTGTATTCAGGAAATTAGAATTAAATTCTAAAACATTCTTAAGGATCAGCGAAGCGCCAATTGGCAAATTCAAAATTCAGCCTCTTTGGAAAACTGTGAATAGATACCTTTGTCAATCCATAAAAATTATGATGTCGCTATTATATATGGCCCTAACTCAAAGACGAAGCCCAAGGCAGTAAGTGACTTGACTGCAGATTAAATTGGCTCACTTGTGATGGTGAAAGCTATTGTGGTACGGACCAGTGAGATCAAGCCTGAGTTGACTGTGGCCACTTACATATGCGACTTATGTGGATGTGAAAACTATATGTAAGTATTTGACAACGCCTATATTCCATTGGATAAATGCATGTCCAAGAGATGTATTTAAAATAAAGTAAATGGTAAATTGACTTTTTTGCCTAGTAGCTCTAAATTTAAATCTATTCAATATCTTAAGATTCAGGAAACCCCAGACCAACTGAGGGATGGTCGTATTCCGCGCACATATCCTCTCACTCTTAAGGAGTCCCAGATCAAAACAGCTTCTCCAGGCGATGTCATTGTAGTTCAAGGTATTCTCTTGCCAAGAAAAAGATTAAACTTTCGATTTTAAAATGATTTGGCATTTGAATGTCATTTGCAGGCAGCCAAGATCATTCGTGAAAAAAAGAGGTACCTAGAAATGTCTCTTACTGCAGATCAAAGAGCAGAAATAGAGGGAATTAGAGCAAGTCTTGATGATGAGACTCTCTTCATTAAAATGGCTGCTTCCATTGCGCCTGAAATCTATGGTATGGAAACTGTCAAGAAAGCTCTACTTTTGCTTATGGCTGGAGGAGTAACTAAGTAGACTCATGATAATCTTAAAATCAGAGGATAAATCAATATCGCCCTCATTGGTGATCCTGGTATTGCAAAATCACAACTTTTAAAGCACATCTCTTACTTAGCACCAAGAGCGATCTACACTTCGGGAAAGGGAAGTTCCGATGTAGGTCTAACTGCTGCCGTGGTGATCGATCAATTCACTCACTAAATATCACTTTAAGCTGGAGCTCTTGTTTTGGCTGACATGGGTATTTGCTGCATTGACTAGTTTGATAAGATGGAATAATATGATCGCACAGCTATTCACGAAGTCATGGAACAGCAAACAGTCTCAATAGCTAAAGCCGGAATTATTACATCACTTAACGCTCGTACCTCTATTCTGGCAGCCGCCAACCCCCTCTATGGCAGATACAATAAAAATGAAACGGTTCATAAAAATATAAATCTGCCAGCAGCTCTTCTTTCAAGATTTGACCTCATATTTATTCTTCTGGACGAATCTGATTGTTAAAAGGACATTGCTTTAGCAAAGCATATAGGCATGGTTCATAAAAGTTAAACAGGCCTGCCAAATCACAATCTTTTTACTCCTGAGTTTCTCAGAACCTATATTTCGCTTTCGAAGACTTATACGCCTACTATTAGCTACAATTTACAAAAACTACTGATTGATAAATATATCTAGAAACGACAAGATCAAACTGATCTTTTAAAAGAAGGAGACTCCTACACCACAACCAGAACTCTGCTAGCCACTATTCGACTTTGTCAAGCAAGAGTATTTCTTTGGCTATTTAGGCTAAATTAAGATTTTCGAACGAAGTCAACGAGGATGACGTGATTGAGTGCCTGGAGATTATCAAAGAAAGCCAGAAAAACTTAAGGTTCGATCATTAATCGCGCAGACCGATGCATGACTATACATCTTAAATTTTCAAGATCATCAAGGATATGTGCAATTATTCAGAAAGCAAAAGCGCTGACTTCCATCAATTGTTAAGGCGAGTTATATCAAGGGGATTTAGCGAAGAAGACCTCGATGACACTATCAAGAACTATCTTGGGCTGAACGTTATTATGAGGGAGGGTACCACAATTATCCTAGTTAATGGTTGATTTAATTCTACGTTTTATCAGTCAGTTGAAATAATTATGAGATTATTAACTAATCATCATTTGAGCTGAACTTATTGAATCTTAGCACATGAATCCTCAATTAATTTAAGGAGGCAGTCATAAGTAGCTTCTCCTTCCTTGTTTTCTGCCTAAAATAACTTGGTAAGCTCTGAATTGAGGTTAGCTAGCATATACTGGAGTTTGGTATCGGACTAGTCTTTGTGTTTAAGATGCTATTTCATCTTTGTTTTCATATTATCTAACTGGGAATTAACGTCATTACTCATTTTACCTAATAATTGCTTGTATTTTTCCTTCTCACTAGCCATGAATTCTATAGTTGTCTTGATATGCTCTTATTTGATTTATTTCACTGCTTCTTCTGTCTTTTGATGATTAACTTTATCAATCACTTCCAGTCGATTAGCGATCTAGTTTAGCTTTGCATTGCCATAATTTTGTATATTTGTATTAAAAGTTTCTCCACTCTTTCTATATTTAAAAGTACCTGGTTGTAGGCTTGAATAAAGGTATTCTTTTTGTCAAGATGATCAACTCTAAACTAAGCCTCGTAATCAAAGTAACTGCTGATATTTTACTTAATAACATTAGCTTATTCCTGCAAATTGTTTACATTCTAACTGATCGCCTACATTAGTGATAGCTTACTTTTGCTTTATTTTTTTAAAGGGTATCAGACAGGCTAAGTCTCTACTGCATTTTTTAGGTGAGTGAAGAGATATCCTGCTTTCTCTCTTTGCTCTAAATGCGAAAAGCATCTTCCACAACATTCCATCTCTAATCGATTTGCTTAAGCCTTTCACTGTTAGTTTACTTTTAATTTTGCGAGGGCTCCATCGATACGAAAGATTAAATTTTTAAATTATAATCGAATATTGATGGAATAAATCATTAGAAAACAATTGAACAAATCCATTGTTCCTGGCTTTGGTTTCATATTTGCAGGCGATGATATATTTGACCTTTTATTGCTACTGTGCTTGGTATAAGCATTTTCAATTATAAAACTTATGATTAAAAAATGGTAGGATGATAGGGCAAATGGTCCTTTGAAAATTTTGATTTACTATGCTTCATTGCTTCTCTTTTACTTTCCATGAGATCTTCTTCTCCACTACCGTAATAAGATGAGTTAGAATTGTGCTTCATCTATCGCTTAAATCCATCAAAATCAGACCCGAACATATCAACAAGCTTAGATTGCCTTATTGACTCCTCCATAATAGCATCTACTTCATACTTTCCTTTGTTTTATGCTCCTTGCTTATGTGCGCCTTTATTAAAGCTATCCTCAACAATCTCATCTTGAAAGGATTATATCTCCTGCCCTCTCCTCGATGTTCTTTCTTGAAAAGAGTTCTTTTTATTGGCTTATTGATGATAAAAATTAGCCTTGGAACTGTTTTTGTTTTACTTGGTGTTAAAATAGCCTGTTGGCTTATGTTATAGTTACAGGTTATTTAAGGAGGAGCCATAGTATTCGTTTTATACGTTATCTTGATTTGCCGAAAAAGAAGGATAGGCATTATATCTAAGTCCTTATACCCCATATACTTTTAATCTTTTTCTTTCATCCTTTTACAATTCCCTTTTCCAACCGTCAACCTCTTCGATCAATCGACTCTTTCCCAGTCTAGTTTTATTCTGGAACCTTGAACTATATATTTGACTGCTAGAAAGTGATCGAGATTAAGAGAGGGGAATAGGTACATGCATAGATGGATGCAAAGTCTCTTTTTTGAAGGGATTTCGATTTTGTAGGAGTTAAATTTTAGTTGCTGAGTAGTAAGTTTAAGGGGGATTGGTTGGTTTTGGTTTTGTTATAATTTGATAATTTTTGCGTAGAAGGTAGTTGTTGTCGTAATTGGAAATAAAAGGATTAATCATGGATAACTGCAACAATTCAAAAAGGATTATATTGAATTTAGGATAGTGTAATGTGAAGCATACTCAGTCTTCTTCTGCGTATTATCAAAAAATAAAAAATACAAGCAAAATTTCAAAATTAGATGCATTCAGATCATCAACTCATTTGCAGTCCATCAATTTCAAATTTATCATTTTAGTCATAAAATAAAGAAATAAGGAATAAAAATCAATAATAATTGAAGTAACTTTTGACTGAGGTGTTTCTTCCTTCGGCACTGTTTTTAAATTTTAGTTTCAGATGTAGATTGTTGTCCTCAATGACCAAGTATTTTAAAATATTACAAGGATTGCCTTGTAACACTCCATTATTTATCTGTTTATACTCGTCACGCTTCATCTCTAGTAGGCCCTTCGCATGATTGTTTTTACAATATAAACGATAGTGGCTGCCACTCAGTTTTATCTTGATCTTGAAAAGCAACCCACTGATATAATCAGAACCATAAAACAGAGTCTTTTCCTCAGTAACTATGTCTATCGATCGCCTTTTCTCAATTTTGATCTCCTATATTTTCTTTAAAATTTATTGATAGATCTTATTTTTATCTGGCTATACTGACATTTAAGTGAGAGTTTTCTGTTTACGTTTGGGCAACTTCTGCTTTGACTTTCGATCCAGTGATGTGATAGCTTCCTTTATTGTTTTGAGTTGTCCGCTTATTCGGTAATAAAGTTTATCATTGCTTTTGTTATAGCCAGCAACGGTGGAGCTGGGACGACTGAGGTTTGGGGATTAGCTATAATGTTCATATGTTGCGTTTGTAAGTAATCGTCTTGAATATCTGCTGATTGGCGAATGGGAATCTGTTCTGGCTTTTAAAATAGTTTGTAGGTGACTCTTCTAATGCTATTGATGATAAAAATGATTTTTGAGTTTACTTGTACTCATATTGATATTTATTGGTTATAATATACGAGTAGTACCTATAATGCATAGTCTTTTTGGATTATACTCTACTCTAATGCTAGAGCAGAGAGATAAACGAACTTTCTTAAAGGATATTAAACTTAAACCCTTTTTGGCGTTTATATCAAGACTATTATGTGATAAAAGTTACAAAGGACTCATCTTCGAGGGATAATAATCAAGGAGATAACGCATCGTTCACTTTTGGCAAACTTTGCAAGAATTAATTTAATTATAATATTTAATTGTGCAATGGACCCAATCTCTATTAAAAGGTTTAAACAAGTTGCAGGCCAAAACCAAAAGGCTAGAGATGATTATCTTGATGAGATCAAAATTCCACTAATGCCCATTTTGCAACTAAATGCACTCTCTGATATTCTCCTATCAGTTGTCGAACCAGAATTTCAAGATTTTAAAAAATTCGTTTAAAGTCTAATAGAAGACCAAAAAAAATTCCGAGAAAAGTTAAAAAATGATAATTTAGTGAATTAAAACTCAAGGAATTACAGAAGAAATCTGAAGACAAATGAGAAGAAATCAATCTCTTAAAAAGATAAATAAGATAATGTGAAGGCTGTTTCTTGTGTGCCTTAATCAGACAAAACATTTTTATAGCGTGTTTTTTCTTACTTATTTCTCACATCTCGAACATTATCTGCATCTGAAAAAACTATAACATCTAAAGTTTTACGACCTTATCCAGGTTCATTATCATAGGAGGACTAGAAGCCATAGCTCTGCGCATCAACATTGTCGCAAGAGTAAACAAATGTCACAAACATGAAAATTATGAAAATTGATTGACTTCATATCATCAATGATTTTTTAAAATAGCAAAATAATAAAGTATTCTCTTCTACAGTTTTTAATTGATTGTTGCTGGTGGGTTCTGAGTCGCAAGTTATTTCAGACTATTAGCCTATTATTATTATTTCTATTAGAAATATCTATATTCTATATTCATATTGATTGAGATTATATCATGATGTAGTGAGATCATATGTAAACAAACTTTCGGTTCGCATAGACAAAAGATAGGAATAGTAAATAAAAATATATCAAAAAATGCTGAGAGAATAAATCTTGAGCTCATTATTGAAAAAAATTAAAATGGTGAATATCATCTAGGTTCATAACTTAAATTATAAAATAATTTGACTCACTATTCCGACAATAATTACAACTGAATACACCATTATTTGCATGAAACAATAGATTTGAAAAGCTCATTAATTTCTCAATAGAGATCATTTGATTTTATAAAGACAATAATATTATAATTGCATTCGTTAAATTCAATTATCATATGTTTGAAGACTACTCTCGCCAGTCACAGCAATAATAATAGCAAGATATTCCTATTTAAGCCCTCTCTCCACAAGTACGAATATACAATCGCAATTTTCACCTCCGCAGGCTTAAACATCAATAGCTTGAATAATAATTCGAAAAGGAAATCCATCAATTAGCTGAAACACCGAAAATAACACCCAATTCATATATTATCCTTGTTCAAAAAATGGAGCATTAGCTCAATACTCTTCTCTAGCAATATGCCCAAGATAATATTGACTTTTAGCAATTTCAATCTATATTTACCGCTCTTGGTAGGTTTGAAGAGTTATCTAACGAGCAGCAACGGTTGGAACTTTAATTGCTTCAAACTCAATTGTGGTTAATGCTCATAGAATATCGCATTGAAAAGACTGAGGTGAGCAAACAGCAGTTGCAGAGTCTATTTAGCATTATCTTTTGTCCTTATTCCCTCAAATACAATGAAATAATCACTCTTTTAGAACGGACCTTCTCTGGCATTCAAGAAAGCAGAATCCATTATTTAGACCAATATCCATAAACCAAAGATGAAATTTTAGATTTACCAGGAATTGTTAAATTGTGGTTGAAGATCAAGAGAAGCAAAATAACAGTACCCTAAAAAAAGGAAATTAAACAGTAGAATAAACCCACATTCCAGCCTCAGATTAACCCTAAAAGTCGAGAGTACGCTTAAAAATCACTGCAGAAGTATTTAACAAGTAAACGTTTGGATAGTCTAGCTAACTCAAAACTTAATGAGTTATCGGGTTATATTTCTGGAGGTAAATAGCTCTCGTATCATTAAATTTTATACAAAAGAGGTCTTGAAAAAGAACAATTACTAAAGACAAGTCGGCAGAAAGTGGAGATGAAAGAGAAGGAAAGGACTTTGACTAAATATTAAGCTCAAAAACTAGTGTCAAATTTATATGTAAAGAAATAAAAAAGAGAAGATGTCGATCAGATCAAACGAAAAGAAGATCAGGACATTAAACTATGCACTTTCCGTCCAAAAACTAATCTCTACTAAAAATAAACAAGAAGTGTTACGCCCACCATTAAAAATTATCAGAAAGTAATCGACCGTCTCGAGAAGGGCAGAGAAGATAAATAGAAATTAAAGTAGGCATATGCCAATTTGGGCAAAGTTAAGCATAAAGTTACTGGATCTCCTCCTTCTTTTTTGTAGAGATAATAGCCAATACTTATACTTGACATAGCGCTTGATGGAGAGAGAGTCCAATTACGGCTTCGAAATAATTAAGAGCCTCGATTGGTGGCTAAAAAATTTGTTATCAGCCATGGATTAGACGAATCCATGCAGGAAGTATTGGAAGCTGTGATAGAGTAGCAATTGGCTTCTCTATGATTACTACGTGCTTTATCCGATAATATTTATTTATTCAACGATATATGAATCCACTACTACCAATCACGAGAATAAAATCATCAATTCGATTGTAATCAACAATTACCTAAAATATTCTCAATATATTTTTATTACTAAAGGAGTAGCAAGAGTACTTGATTCTTATAATAATTATGTAAGTCACCAAAATTAGGGAGGAGGAGAAGCGCGATAAAATACTAGTAACCATCCAAGAAAAATCCATGCTCTTTATTCATCGAACTAACACGTACAACACTCATCATTTCAGTTTCTATGTTCCTCGCTCCGCTAATGTTCATTATCTACGAACTCATATAATTGGCAAGTCCAACTCTAAAGATTCAGTGTTTATGTTCGCATACGGCACTATCCTCAACAATAGTGATCAAATTGAAGGCCTTTAGGCTCGATTCAAATCGAAGATACGAGAGTAACTTGGACTGGAGATACAAGTTGCCTCGATGTCGAGCTTCTGATTCTATTGATGGTCTACTGTTATTTATTTGAAATTGAGATCTCTTGAACTACTAAAACAAATTAGATGATTAATATCATCTATATGATAATTAAGCAATGCTAAAAGGCGAAGGTTTGATAAACTGAACTATATCTTTTTGTTTGCGGAATAAATATTCATTGAAGACCAAAAGCGAAATATTTTAATGAATTCAATATGACAATAGCTTACACGAATAAAATATAGTTTATCATATTCTCATTTCAGCAGGGATAGTAACTTTGAGCTATCAATCCAGAGTGGATATCCAATGGGAATACATTTTGGTAGTTCGCTTTTCTTTAAGCATATCCATTATTCCTTATTAATAGACTAGCATCCTAGTCTGAAGAGAATCCAATCAAGCTTAACATCACCGTAGGCCTTTTTCAAGATTGAAATCATGATTGTCTTGATGTGATGGAAATGCCGCCAGAGGAGGCATTTTATTATCATCTCCTCCTATCGAAGAGCAGCATAGTAGGCCTAAAAATTATTACTTTCTATTTTTAATCTCAGTTTAAGAAGTCTAATGAGCGATTCACTTTCCAAAATGTCAGGGTTAGACCAAAGAGCATGTTACATTTCTTTTTTATTTAAAATAAAAATAGAATACTTGAGGGCGCTTTCATATTAATCAGGAAATTGTTTTATCATTATCTATCTATTCTGTTCACATAGTAGATCGTCAAGACCAGCAAATTATTGCCACATTGTGTCGTCGCCTTTCAATAATTCAATCAAAATGTTACACTTTACTATTTTCAATGCTTCAGTTGGATAAATAACTCCTTGCACAAAATATTCGCACCTTATAGATTTCAGTCTTTAGTGGAGAAATATTGCAATTTATGTGCGTTCTTAAAGAGATATATCTTTTTTGAGAAAGATTGGAAAAATGTTGTCAATGAGATAACTCAACGATCTCTTGAGGGTTTATAAAGTCCGAGTATTAAAAGGAGTATATTAAATGCTTCTTGTGTATCGTGAAACTCTCTTCAAAGGTTATTTTTATAATTTTTAAATAGGTCTCCATCCAGCCTATTACCTTGAGATAAAATTTTAGAGCTCTCCTTTGACGCTATCCATTCCAGGAACGATAAAATACTCTTGGCTATTTTCCATAAAAAGATATAAATAATATGATAAAAACAATCCAAAATTAAGATCAATAAATAAATGTTATCCATTTTATATCCAATAAACATTTTTCATAATTTTTTATGAAATAATTTGATTGAATAAATCAGCATAATCACTCCTTTATCTTTTCATAGACCTCCTTTGCTATTTTTATTTTTCCTTTGTTTGCTTTTTAGAATAAGATTTCCTTAATTAATGAGTCAGTTCCTGGTTCTTTCTTTATCTCATAAGACTTGCGAGCGGCTGTCAAAGCATTGTCAAGAACTCGTTCTCGTAGGAGCCATTTAGCGTGCCAATAGTGAGTATTGTGATCATAAGGCCTGGATTTAAGCAAGCCTTTCACGACTTAACTTGTAAACTCCGCCAACTCTTTCGCAACCCATGGCTCAATCGGTTACAGTTTAAAGAAACATCGCAAATAGTTAAATTTGGCGCTGATGTTCATTGAATCAAGCTCGCCAATTTCTTAAGACTAATATTTTTTTTTACTAAGATTTTCAGAAATGTTAATAATGAACTTGTAAACTTTGGCTGACTCTGTAAATTTACCCTAACGAAACAGATTTCTACCCTTTTCCCTATTTTGTTCATTGACTAATCTTTTGATTTCAATTGTCTCTCCATTTTTATACTCTATTCTTTCGAGGAACACTTAATAATGATAACCAGTGATTGACTTATTATTGGATGTATTGATCTGTTAAACTGCCATTTCTTCCTCAGTCTCTTCAATAATATCTTAAGTTATGAATCCATCTTATATCTCTTCAATCTTGGAAACCTTATGAATTGGAGAGTCACTTATATTAAACCAAGCTCTTTCTTTCACAGCCATACTCAACACTTATTAGCGAAATTTTTATAGTCTATCGCTATTCAGTTTGGTTAATGTGGTATTTTTCTACAAAATTCTGCCTTGATAGTCATATTTTAAGATATTGTAGTAGGCCTCAAAAGGATATTTAATTTACTTGACAGGCTCACCCTACCCTTGTTCTAATATGTATTTCACAGAGCAAGGACTAATTACCTAAGGCCGTATACTCAGTAAGAAACCAAAATCCTTATGAACTTTTATCTTTGCTTGCTCTGCCTTTTCAGCCTTGTAAGAATTAATTTCCTCTTCACTCATGTATTTTTGGAGTCAATTTATTATACGGCTAAAATTAAAAATTATCACTTCAATCACTAATTTACATTGACTTAAAAATAGATCCTAATACTAAATATATATATTGTGATAGTGCTAAATTATTAAATTATTATGCTTTTAAATATCGGAATGTTTATGAATACTTTAATACAATGATTCAATAAAATAGAAAGAACCCTGCTTTAGTCGGATATTTATCTTTGCCCTCTCGAATTTTATTTCGATCTATCATCAGCACTTAGAGATATTTGAAACTATTCAGCACTTATTTTAATCCTTCATCCGTGAACTAATTCCGTGCTTTATTTTATTATTTATACATAATTTCAAATACAACCCTTATTTTGAGTAGATTGCCTTTAGAATAGCCACGGATTTATCATTCAGCTTATTCCCACCCAAACTTAAACATTATAGACTTTTAAGCCGGCCTTGAAGAGATGCTAATCCATCAGAAGTGATACCATTATCACCTAAATCACCAAACAACTACTCAAAGAAAGATCCTCTAAATCGAACAATTGGGCGCTTGCTAAATTTTTAACTCCCAGATCCCGAATTTTATTATTGTTTAGCGAAAGTTAGGTTAAATGACCAATAAAATCAGTTTCAACCAACACTCGACATCCGATTGGTCCAATTTCATTATCATCTGAATAGATATTGTTGAACTCAGATTTAGGCGTGCTAACATTGGAAATTTAATCCTGGCGATATCTTCTAATGTTTAATGCGTAATTCGGCATTTTTAAAGAGATAGATCAATGATAGTATTCAATCTCATAGTACAGAGTTGAAGGGTATGGCTTGCATTAATAGGATAGTTTTCTAAATAATGGTATGCATCAACTTAGATTTATTTTGCGAGAAGCAATCTGAGTAAGGACTGTGTTGTAAAAATCAGCGCTCGGGTTGGTGACAGTTGAGATATCGTTTCCACACATCTATAATTCTATATTTTATTAGCTCCTCAAAATGTAACAGATGAACTTTACTTATTTCATTCAAAAAATAATTGACTGCTTCTCATTAATTTTTAATAGTCTGATAATGACAGTCATAGGGCATATCTAAAATGGTTTAAAATCAAATTTATACGATTATTTTTGTGCCTAGAAATGAATTTCTTGAAGTCAGAGTCCTATAACCTCTCGCCTGACGAATATCTGGAAAAGTTTAAAAATCCGCATCAAGTCATCAGTTACAATGGAAGTGCTCTTTAAGACGAAAAGGATTTAGCTATCCTTGACGCTATTCTTGTGAAGCATTACAATGATAATATTCAAACCATTAAGCTTAAAGAGCAGATTGTAGCTGAACTCAGTTAGATAGTCGATTCCTGGATGCATGATGTGACTAAGAGCTGTGATCAATCCGATAATTTTAAGGGACTCGGCTACGGACTGAAAGTATTTGGCAGCTATCGACTGAAAACTAACAGCCATGACGGCGACATCGACATGCTTTGCATTGTTCCCGAGTTTTTTAGCCGCGAAAAACATTTCTTTGCACAATTAGCAGGATATTTTCGCAAGCACGAACATATTCAAGAAATATTCGCAATTCGTACTTCATTAAAAAATTTAGCTGATGCCATAGTGCCTCTTATGCGTCTGACGCTCTTCGGTGTGCAAATTGATTTGCTATTAGCTCGCATAAGGGAGGGGTTCTTGCGAAGCAATCCCTCTTTTTTTGATAGTGATACATGCATACCTTCCTGTATTAACGAAAAGGAGCTACGCAGTCTTAATGGATATCGCACTGCCCTCTATCTGGAGCGAAAATATGTGGATGAATATCGTAACTACCGCGTGACACTAAAAGCTATAAAATTGTGGGCCAAAAATAAAGGTGTGTACTCTCAAATATATGGATATTTGGGTGGAGCAGCTTTTTCCATCATGCTTGCTAAAATTTGCCAACTCTATCCGAGTTATTCTCCATTACAGTTGCTGGATCGCTTCTTTTTTATTTACGCCAATTGGGTTTGGACCATTCCAGTAGTGATTGAAAAGATGGAATATTTTTAGCGTTTATAAAGCGAGATGGTCATATTTACACCTCTCGATCCACATATGAACGCTGCACATTACATTTCTAAAACCACTTGCGCCATCACTCGGAAACAGTTTCGTCTTACCTCTAAACTCATTCAAGAAATCAACAAAAGTACTCGCAAGTGGGAGGATCTTTTCACTCCTTTCGATTTCTTTGCAGAATATCGTCACTTTATATAAATTTCTGTAATGGGAGAGCGCGTGGAGGATTATATTCCATGGAAGGGCAGCATCGAGTCAAAGATACGAAAGTTTATAATGTTCTTATAAACTCAAGCATAGTTCGGACAAGGATTAGAAATTAACCCCTATCCGCGGTACTTTTCTTCCAAACACATAGCTTTTAAATTCTGTGCCAAGTACTACATTGGAATTAAATGCAACCCTAACTCAGCTGTTAACGATTGTGTTTAAATCGATCTCACGCAAGCTGTACGCAGTTTTCTGGAGCTAATCGAGGGATATTCAGAAATTGACAAAGCCCCCAAGGAAATAAACATCGGGTTTACTCACCTTTCACGAGAAGCGATTCCCCAGGATGTTATAGACACTTTCAGTAAGTTCTTTCCGCCCAATAAATGATATTAAAAAATGCAAATTGATGATTTTTCAATCACTACAATCATTAGGGAAGGGGTCGGGCAGTGATAATGCAGTTTTTGAGAGTCACTGGATAACTGTTAGTACAATAAGTGGTAAATGAAGCAGCCTCATTATCCTCCTTGACAGTATGAATCTTTCTGATAGTGTGAGGCATAAATTGGCTTGTGCTTGGCAAATAGAAACCACAGTTTTGAATCACTTGCTCCCCTTGGTTAAAATATATATAGAACCATTGATTTTGGGCCTTAAGAAGGAAGCTGAAAGTTAGCATATATTTTCCCTTAGGTAGTTTGATAGTGGCCACTGGGTCGTAAGTAGCGTTATTGCTGTAACACTTTTGCTCGAGATTAGTGCCCACATATGTGGTGAGTTTGTTTTTATCACTATGTTATTTTATCTCCTTGATGCGGCGACTAATTCGATCAATTGATTTCTTTACTGCTTCAGCCTCTCCAATATCTCTAACCTTTTTCAGAAGTATGACCTCTTCCACAGGTTTCAAGAATGGGCATTCCACAGCGACTGTGATTTCCAATAAATGATTTTCAGCAATATGCTTCTAAGAAAATTTGACTTGAATCTCCTTCTTTGATCTATCGAATGCTTTCAGAAGAGTATTAGTTCCAATACTTTAGAGCTGCAATTCTTTCTAATAAAATTAGCAGCGAGTAAGTGAATCGATAACAGTAATGGCGAGAGTGCGTTCTCCCATGACTTCCAGTTAGATATCAAAGTTGTCATATCGGAAGGGAATGCTAGGTTTGGCTGTTTGCATTTATCAAAGAATTATTATCATATCTATTGTGCAGAAATATCATTGGAGAAAATAGGATAAACATTTAATTTTATTGGATGGACAGTTTGACTACATTAAACAAGATACTTATCTATACCCTGCTAGTTTTTAATAACTGCAACTCTTTAAACCTTTGAATAGAGATTGGGTTATTGCTATTGCAAGATTAAATATTATAGTTCAATTAATTTTTGCAAACTTTTAAGAAAGTGAATGATGGAGGTGAGCAACTTTATTCATATCTGATATTATTGATTACTTGGCTATCTTTTGCTTAAGTTCATTTTTAGCATCTTAGTAATTGATGTCCTTGGGCTTAATGCCGATATATCTGACTCACTGAAGAAAGCTTATCATTATTATAAAACTACAAGACAAATATATTTATACTATGTATGATTAATTCTTTAACATTGGTGATAAGAAGAATGTACTATTTTTCTGGAGAGTGCAGCCATATTATTAATATATTTGATCAGGAGGAAAAGGAGAAGGAGAAGGAGAAAGGACCAACAAAGGATAAGGGGAACCTTTATCTTAGCGGAGTCTATGTACTTCAAAATGATGAGGTTTAAAAAGCCGGTATCACATGTGTGCTCAGCATAATTGACAGATATACTTATAACAGCTTTAAAGTACCAAAACTAATGTCCAAACATGGCATAAAGCATCATAAATGGATTGATCTTGAAGACTACTAGGATCAAAGCATATATCCCCATCTTGACGATGCCCACAGTTACATTAAGTCCATGCTTCAGTAACATAATGTTCTAGTTCACTGCCAGATGGGTATGTCCCGCAGTTCATCATTAGTCATTGCTTTCCTGATGAAAGAATATGGTATGGACTTTCATAAGGCCAAAATATACGCGCAAAACAAACGAAAAATTGTCTAACCTAACTAAGGATTCGTACGCGATCTACAGAAGTTTGAAGAGTACCTCAAGGCCCACCACCCCAAACAATTTAAGAACCTTTGATTTGCATAGTTAAACTCTGATTATAAATGGGAAATACTGTTTTGTAACTTAAATAACTATGCCCCGATCTCCATGTTGAAGAATCTCAAAGAAGAAAAATATTTGCGAAAAATGTTTCATTAGGATATAGTTAAGATGATTAGAATTAGCCAAATGATTTGAAGAAGGAGGAATATTAAAAAGTAGTTGACCCCAGCCCAGTGATCAATACTATATCTAAAATTAAGTTAGAAGGAAATGCTTAATATGAAGGGTAATGGGAAAATCAATTCAAGCATGGATATGGAATTTAACGATGGGAAAATGGCGATAGATATTAGGGGAAGTGGTACGAGGGCAAAGCGAACGGGTATGGCAAATTTTATTATGCTAATGGTGACTTCTATGAAGGTTAATGGTTAAACGATAAGGCTCATGGTTAAGGTAGTTATTTGCATGCTAACGGCACTAAGTACGTTGGCCAATGGGCAGATAATATTCCTAACGGAAAAGGAATCCTTATCTTGGCTAACCACAATTCATATGAGGGATAGTTCAAAGGAGGTAAAAAGGACGGATTTGGTAAATTTTTATGGGAAGATAATAGTCGTTACGAGGGAATGTGGATGTAGGATCTAATGGAGGGAGAAGGTATTTTTACGTGGGCAGATGGAAGGAGTTACAGAGGATAATGGAAAGAGAACATGATGCATGGCAAGGGGATATATAAATGGACTGATGGATGCAGATACGAAGGGGAGTACTATTACAATAGCAAACATGGCTGGGGCTGTTTTTATTGGGCGAACGGAAAGAGATATGAAGGACCTTGGTTAAATGGAAAGCGACACGGAAAAGGGCATTACTATCTATCAAACGGAGAATATCGACTTGGTATTTGGCATCTTGATAAACGGGTTCGATGGATATCTGAAACAACCATATCGCCTTGATCCTGATTCTCTTGTCTTGAATTTCCTTCCTTTAAATTAATTTTTCCTTTTCAGATAATTTTATCAAATAGTTCCAATATGTTTAAACTTTTCATGCTATGTCTATGCAATATCTTTACATTTTAAAATTATAGATAATGAAAGGCAAAAGACCTCCCATCAAACCTAACGAGGTTAAAATTTTAGAAGGAGAGTCAGAAAAATTAGTAATACTGCCATTATGCAGAAAAACAAGCTCGAACATCTCAAGGAGCAAATTAAACTCAAAAAACAAGAAAAATAAATGAATCGCACGGCTCAATCGATTGGATCATATTCACATCCAAAAGAAACTTAGGAGAACAAAATGAATCGCACTCAATATTCACAAAAGTAAGACATCGGATTAGCCGAGGCCCTCGCTGAAATGAAAATCTAAAATTTGAGCGTAAGATTAAAAGAGAAAAATGTCGTGAAACTTGAGCATTTGTTGAGATTGAAAGAGGAGGATATTGACAAATGGAAAGATATCTCTGTGGGTTACCGTATTAAGATTAAAAAATACATTGAAAAAAATAAAAATCGGGAAAAGGTACCTGAATTAATAGTACAATCATAAAAATCTTAAGAGAAGGGTTCAAATAATATTGAAGAAATTATAAAACACAGGAAAGCAGAGCAGATATTTGTGCCTATACAACGAAGAGCAGAAGAAGGAGAGTTTGCAGCAGAGTAGGAACCAGAGATTGAGGAGTAATAGCAGTAAAAAATGATGATTTCGCTCATGTAATTCTTAGGAGGGAAGTATCGAGCCAGCAGTTTAAAGAAAAATATAAATAACACATCCAAACAAGTTCGCTGGAGCGCTGAGGTCGATGAAATGGAAAAAATCCACCCAGTTCAGAAAGTCTATCCCAAAGAAGTTATCAAAAAGAGTCTCTTCCATTAAAATTTAGAGAAGATCAATTTATCAATACCATAGTAAGCAAAGGTAACAGCCACACATAAGATAAAATTAATTGATTCAATGGTTTCAAACTCATAAAAATAGCTACCCAACTACAAATACTGTTGGGGTTGTTTAAAGAAAATCAGCTCAAAGATTGATTACAAACACGAAGAGAGATAGTTTTGCAGTGCCATTTGTCTTGACAAGTATCAGTCCACGATATAGCCCACTGAAGTGATCCAACAAATCTCATAGACAGAGATGAAATATAATAAGTTTTTACTCGAAAAGCCAAACTATATACCTATCAGCGAGGAATGCGAATAGATTGATTTTGAATTATTATGATAAGTTGACTTACGCCCATTCATTTTTTGAAACTTGCATATATTATCTAAATCAAGTATGGGACCCAAGAAGAAACCTGGTATATCAATGATAATTAAGAACCCGGAGCTGAGGATAATGCTGAAAAAGTGGAGTTCCTCACCAATAAAGTGCAGGCCTTGGAGTATCAAATAGTGTGGGAGCAGGAACGATCGGACCGATCCAAGACTGAGTAAAGAAACATGCGCAAATAAATCGTAGAACTTGATAAATAATTCGATAAATAACGTGAAAAACTGCTTGAGATTTCGTAAGTCTGAGTTTAGCTAGTAATAAGATGACTGAGCAATACGAAACGACTGAATCGGACCTCAAGAAAAAAGTAAACGATAAACGCAAAGAGCTTGAGGAGAAAGAAACAGATATACGTATATTCATCACTATGCAGGCAAAAGTAAGGATTTGCTGAGGAATACTAAGGCTGAATACGAAGAGAAACTAAAACAGAAGGAGAAAGAATTGAGCGATTTGAAGCAAAAGATGGAAGATATGTCAATAGAATTTTCAAGAATGCTTAGGGAAACCTTAGAAAAGATGCAGGAGAGGATCTAACTACAACAGTGGGACAACTAAAGTGACCCTACTCTTCTTAAGAAGATGAAAGATCTCTCGTAGCTGTACAGTGGATGATTGCTCAACTTATTATCAGATATATAGTTCAACATAACAGGCTTAATAATTAGTGGTATTTTGATACAAATTTGTTCTTGCTAAATATAATCATTTTTATGCAACCCATCTCGGAAAAAGAATAAAAGGAACCCTTCATTATCATCAGGGATTGCAGAAGGAGAAAAAATAGCAGAGGGGGCGAAACTGTTAAAAAAGTAGCAAGAAATATACCACCCATTGCTGTAACTACGAGGAGAATGGCTGCGAGGGAAGAAACCTAAGCGCAAAAATAATAATAACAGGAGCCATTAGTACATTAGAATCATTAAGAAGATCAACTTTAAATACCTTTATTCTTCAATGAGCAAGCCCTTTCCTCAGATCATCACTAGGAAAACCCGCTTTAAAATATATTGTCAGAAAATATTGAGCCAAGAATGCTCTAAATCGAGGGATTACAAGAGAGGCCGGGTCGATTTAGCGAGTCTTTCGATGTTTAAAATTTGCTTACATTTATGAATGGGCAAAATGAGGACCATTTTCATTTCCTAGAATGACTGCCTGATTGATAATTTTGCTTATTTGTTTATACTAACTAAGATATGATAATTAATGCCATTAGATTAATAAAATAAAGGCGTATATTAAGTTAAATTGAGTATTGCAGGCTCTCAAAAACTATCTTTTCAGACCTTTCTCCCTCAAAAATACTGATTTAATATGTTTTCAGTTATTCGCTGTTATTTTCCAAAAGTGTTCAAAAAATTGAATAAAGTTAATTAGTAAAGAAATTTAAACAAAAGAAAACAGATGCGGAAGTTGTTTTTAGTATCATAGTAGATTTTCCCTTATTTTCCAGATAATAAATAATTTGTAAATTAAAATAGTACGAAGTGAGAGGGTTCTTAAAAAAATATTGAATAGGTTTCATAGTAGATCAAGCAAATTATTATTTTTGCACTTTTTATACAAGATATTAAGAAATTATTTATTAGTAAGTACTATTATTATTTAAATTAAGAATCACTCAAATCATGAATCAACAATCTGAAGAGTTTAAACCAGTATACTTCCTACAAAGGCCTTGTAACCCTGTAAATATCAGGGAAAACGTTAAATCCAATAAAAACTTATCACTCACTCTGGGGGCCAATCAGACAGCCAGCAACTTCCTGCCTATGCGAAGAACTCTTGCTGTTGTTAATCAGCAATTCATGAACGACTCCCCAATGATAAATCAAG